>Ga0315914_1002182_pt1 | contig 29990 bp, 7 predicted proteins | sample MpolenodulesMG_FD_203920 | JGI IMG/M metagenome (GOLD analysis project Ga0315914, IMG submission 203920) | Medicago polymorpha root nodule microbial communities from Los Angeles, California, United States - elongated nodules | ecosystem: Host-associated > Plants > Roots > Nodule | place: USA...
ACTATGGTCAGTCGAGGCCCAAACAACGCATAGGGTCCGACCACCAACTCTGAGTGCCATAAACAAACGTAGTGTTTTTCGCTTTTAGCCACCACAAAGAATGAAATTTAACTTGATCTAATGAATCTAGTTAACCCAAAAGCTAAGAATTGTAGCTTCAACCAGAATTGATTTTGGAGGATAGAATCAGTTTTGAAAAATCAAACCAAACATGATTGAAAACTCAATTTTCACTTTTGAGGAGTTGCAAAAGCATTTCTTGCCGAAAAAAAAATCCAAACATACACGACGTATACCATATATTATTTTTTATATCAAAATGAGTTCCACGAGTATACGGCAAATGAGTAGTTGAGTACCATAAACTCCATATTTATTATACAATGCTTTTAGAAAATGTGTCTCATAAATATATAGTTTATTGTACAGATATTTTTCAAAAATTGTGTATTGTGAATTTAAAGTTGACTGAAAAACATGGAAAGGTACGAGTGTAAGGGAAAAGAAAATAAAAGAAAAAAAAATCATATTTTTGGTTAAAATGGAAAAATGTAAAGGTACATTTACATTTTTTGTTTGTTTAGTGATATAGTGGGTATGTCAGAATTGCATAACCCATCGTAATTTCACAAAGATTACAAAAGTATTTTTAAAAAATCATAATAAGTCATGGTGGTAATTTAGACATACTCACCTTGATACCTAATTAGGTTAATGAATTGTGAGTAGAAGTGGGGAAAAAAATCCAAAGTCAGCACCAACAGCAAGTCAGCAACCAACCTTTAGGCCAAGTACATTAGCGGTTTTCACAGAAAGTTCCAGGAAAATGCACGAATTCTTATATATAGTACAGTAGCATCATCATTATTTGAGAGACACTGCACGAGTTCAAAATGCTTCTATTGTGGCTGCAATAACTAGTTTAGTTAGGCTAATTTTTTTTATGGAAAATGCTAATAAATGTCGGCACCTGATAAAAAGTTTAAAGTAGAAATTTTATGTATTCAACATGTTAAAAGATCAAAAAAAAAACTTTTTTTATTTATATGAAAATGATCAATTGTTTCTTTTTTTAAATCCTCAACAAGTGTCATTCATAGGAACATTTGTTAGCAAATTTTTTTTATATATTACTGCAAAGTGGTTCAAAAAAATCTTGACGTTATAACTGCGAATGGTTAGGAAATATGAATTTGTTTGTGTTGGATATCTACCAAGCAATTTTCACGAGGTGAGATGAATTTATTTTGAATGTAAATTTTTTGTATTCACGTTCATGATTCATCTCGTCTCATTTTGGTTTCTATGCTACCAAGCAAGTTTCAACACAGGAAAATAGTTGTTCACATGTTCTATGAAAATGGACACTCAATGGTGCAAAATAACAAGATTGATGAATGCATAGTACTAGTAGTATGTTGTTTTAATAGTTTAACAATGATAAATTTTTGGAGAGAATAACATCAGTTTAGAGATGAAACTGACTACTTGTTTTTTCTATCAAAATTCAACTGTTTATGATTATGAAAATAGTAATATAATTATAATTAATTGTTTTATCTAAAAACAAAAAGATTTTTGTTGGGAAAAAAATCGCAGCACTCTTGTCCCGTCGCTTTAAGAATCCCAAAAGGAGTAAACGACAAATTGGTTGGCCTATGCTGCTTTATTTTTTAAAGGAAAAAATTTAGGGAGAATTCGTTACGTGCTTTCGTATGGTTCTTAACTAAATTCACTATAATTTCTTTAAATCTATAATTCTTTTAAAGTTTGTTATCTTCAAAAAAAAATTGTATTTTAGTTAAGAACGATACAAAAAGCACCTAAGGAATTGTACCTAAGTTTTGTCCTTTTTTAAAACCATTTTATTTAATTACCCAAGCTTGAAATATATTGGCAAAGACAACACTGTCCAAAATAAATTTCTTATTAAAAATTCAACTTTGAAATTAATAATACAATTTTATTTACTCTTGTAAAAAAATATTATTTGCAATCGAAATTAAAAGTACACTATTTTTTTAGCAAAAAAATAATTTTTTTTACGTTTAGAAAAATTCTTGTATCTATAACTATAAGAAAACAAATGATCAAAAACACATGTGGAATGGATGAATATATTTTCAAGCTCGCATCCTTACCGCTGTAAACCTACATTTTTACATCTTAGTTTTACTCATTATTACTACTATACTGTGCCAACATTATCTTATATAAGTGCATATCACTTGTTGTCATTAATTTAAATGTCTTTGCTATCATCCACCCTCTCATTAGAACTTTGAATGATCTTTCTCATTCAATCACCAAAGACCTAGATTTGTGTTCCATAGAGAAACACCAAGGCTCTACGTACTAAAGAAATAGTGGATATAATTGATAGTAAGTTAATTTATAACTGATGAACTTATAGTTTTTTTTTTGACAAGACGGATGAACTTATAGTTGATAATCAGTAGGTTAGTTGACGATTGATGAATTTTTAATTATTTTGAATTAAAGCAAAGTGATAAAATTCAGAGAGGAAAAAATGATAAATTATAGAGGAATGATATTTGTACAACCGCTTTGTTACAACTTTTTGATAACTTTTTCTCTCATACTCACATTATATTTTTATTCTCTTTCTTCCTTTTTCTTTCTCTATTGTTTTGGACCAATGAAAAGAGAGAAAATGAAAGTTGTCAACAAAGTTGTCACAAACGATTGTACATATATCACTACTCTAAATTATAAGCTATTTAAACTAGCTTATGAAAATCCTCTAAAAAAAAATTAGCTTATAAAAAGATACTATGAGTAATAAAGATAAGTTATAAACTCGTGAGAAAATGAAGATATTAGTAAATGAAGCTTTTTCAATCATAAGGTGTTGTAAACTATAATGTGCTTGTGAAACAGTCCCAAATATATATCCCTTTCAAAAGATGGCTCAATCAAGTTGCACCTATAATCCTGTAACATTATCATTACTTAGGATCGGTTTTTTGGCTCAGCCACAAGACAAAGGAAGGTTTGTTGGGTTGCAAGTCAGTCTCCCACCATACATGGAAAAACCCATTTGGAATATACAAAATTTGTTTATTACGCCATTTTACGTAAAGCACTTGGTGGTTCCCATTAACAGTTATATCCCATCACCCTTAATTTATAATAATCCATAATTAGAAAGTTAGTTCAAATGTCACTTACATTTAAAACAACAAAAAATTAAAAGGTTTGTGTAAGTTGGCATACCACAACTGTGTCTCCCAACAGCCTTTTGTATACAACATTGTTTGCTTCTAATTACTTGGACAGTTTTCATTCACCTTTGTTTAGTATTTTTTACAATTACTATTGTTAAGATGTACATATGGTTGATGAATGTCTTACACTCTTTCTTTTTCTAATCCATATATATAAGTTGAGATAGAGTTTACAACTTACATACATCAACCACTTATGCTAAACTACAGTGGTGTTTTTCACTCTTGGTAGTAACTCATATAATACGACCAATCTCTATAAAAAAATATTAAATATGTTTTTAATCTCTATAAAATTATTAGTTTTTAAATTTAGTCCCTATAAAATTTTAATGGTGATTTTAGTTTCCATAATATTCTAGTTTATAAGAATAGTCTCTATTTTGAAAACTTTTTAGAAAAAATGAATACTTTTACTCCTCTAAAATGCAAATAGAAACTAAAAGTGAATAAAAATTTGTAGGGACTAAACTAAAAATTTTAAATTTGTAGAAACTAAAAACATATTTAACCTAATTTTCTTTTTAAAAAAAATGGTTTTTTTTACCGTATAAAAAATTGGTTGTTATATATACTTTCTTAATTTTTTTATTCTTTATCTTAAATGTATATTTGACTTGTAACCAAAAATAATTTATATTTGACTATTCAAACAAATCGATTTAAGAAGAATGAACTTATTTAGCTTGTCTTGTTATACAAGCTAGGCTAAATAAGTCTTATCTAGTGGTTTTATTAAACATTATAAGTTGTGGCTTTAACCATTAATTGATGAATACAAAGAGTAACGAGTTCAATAGCATAATAAGTTGATGTGGCAAAGAGAATATCAATTTGTCTTTTAAAAACCTGTTCTCTGAAAGAAATATTGTCTCTCGTATGCAGTGGTTTTGCACACAATTTTATTTCTTTAAATACATGAACATGATGCAAACACCAATGGAGTTGAGTTGACGGAAGAAACTACAGACTTACACAATACAACGAACTAAGTCTCGAAATTTAGTTGAAAGAAGTATCTATATCTAGTGTTTGACAGTGTCTCCAATTATAATTAACACTATTAACAAGAATCTATAGAGAGAAAAATAAAATTACACGATGCAAACTATGACTAGATTGCATGGTACCAAATGCCAATATTTATTTGTAAGGCCTTGTGTACTTAATGGCCAAATAGGTACCGTAAATTTTGGTGCATCATGTTAAAACAATAGTCTATACTACCACCTGTAAAAAAGTATTTCAATAATAGGACTTTCTACTTTTTGCACAACTTCTCATAGCCTTTATGTAGAAGCATTATTTTGACAACAAATTATATAGACATGTTGTGAGGTTAGATAAGATTCTTGAGCCAACACATTTTGAAAACTTTAGAACTCGTTTATTTTGTGATATTTTTTTTGTTAATTTTATTTACTAACTGATGCGTGTTAAAATAGTATATATATTCTCAACACATAGACTAGTGTCACTATACATTGGCTTAAATTATAGTATAAAAAGATCGAAAACACAAGGATTTGGACACAATTACTTTATGCAAATTTTCAACGAGAAAACTTGTTTGTGTAAAAACAAAATAAATCATTCAATAGTTTCAACACTAAAAGTAATGTTAAAGCAATAAAAATACTTGTAGGTCTCGGGAATAAACTTCTGGTTAAGAACACGACTTATTTAAAAATAGATATTTGCAAAGTAATAGAAAGTTACAACTTTGTACAACTTTCTGGAGACCAAGTGTTCAAAGGGGTTTCTAAAGATAATCATCATGGGTTAACTTAGGGGTACTACTCTCTCGAGGTTCGCAATTCTCAAGTTAACCATGCAACAATATTAAGGACATATATTAAGAATGTAACCTTGTAGCTGATCGAGGTTAATCCCTCTATGATTGTTAAGAATGGTGATTAGTGCCAGACGGCATGTAGTCAACCATATGATGTGGAGATACAACATGTGCCTCCTTAGAAGACGACTTATATATTGATCTGGTGGAAACTTAGAATTGATATTAAGCGACATCAAACTAAAGAACAAGTGACATGATAAAAACTATTTTTTTTTAAAATTAAGATGCAACATTTTGACTCAAATACATATCGTTTCAAATACCAAATTACTAGATTTTGTCCGTGTTGTTCCGTAAAATTTAGGAGGGTGTATTGAATTAAGATTTTAAAAGACAATTTTTGTTTAAAAATGTCTTGAGGATTTTAAAAGACTTTGCAGGATTTTAATGACTTTGATGATTTTAAAAGACTTTACAGGATTTAACTCATAAGGTTTTAAAGGATTTAAAATGATTTTATGGATTTCAAAAGATTTCAACAAATTTTATGAATGTTAAGGTCTCATTGAAAAAAAAAGATCATAACACACCCTCTTTCTCAAAATCTCCATGCAGACTCATTTATTTTTATTTTTATGAGAGAGAGAGAGAGAGTTGGGGGGAATAGAGAGGGAGAGAGATTGTGAGAGAGAGAGAGAGAGAGTTGGGGGGAATAGAGAGGGAGAGAGACTGTGTGTGAGAGAGAGAAGGGATGAGAGAGGAAGAGAGATCCTAAAATCTTTAAAAAAAAATCTTAAGAAATATCATGTTTTCATGAAAGACTTTTTCATGCTAAAATTTCACTAGAAAATCCCACAAAATCCATCAAAATTTGATTTATTAAACAATCCTTCGAAATTTGAATGATTTTGAATACCACAAGACTTTTTTTAAGTGATGAAGAGTCATAATTGAATACCACAAGACTTTTTTTAAGTTAGAAATAGTTTTGATTGAATACCACAAGACTTTTTCATGATAAAAAAGTCTTTTAAAATCCCTTAAAATCATAATCCAATACATCCCCTTAATAAAATAATCGGAAAGCACTGATTTATCGAAAGCTTAACAGATGTAAAAATGACTTACTGTTTGGTGAATTGACCATGAGCTTCGCGCATTTTCATTTTTAAAACAATCCACTTTTAATTTATATACCACACCATGTCATACTCACACATCCTTGAAAAAAAATGTCATAATCATATGATAACTGTTACAAAAAAAAAACCCATATAGCTAAGTTTGCTTTTTTTATTCCATTTGAAATTCTTTGGCACATGCATGCTACCAAATCTTATCTTTTTTTTTTTTTTTTTTGAATAAGCCTTACCAAATCTTATCTTATTAAATACAAAAAAATTACAAAGAAGGGTAAAATTGTATATCACAAAAAATGACCCCATCACAAAAAAAAGAGAGGGGCAGTTACCTTACCTTTTTTTGTTCCTGAAAAGAAGGGTAAGTACTTTACTTCTGAAAAAGTGATAATACATACACATGGCTTTGGCTTTGACAGATTTTAGAAAATTGAGGGTTACTTTTGTCTATTCACACCCTCCACCTGAAGAAGAAGATACACACTACTAACATAAACATAAACAATTTCTACTAGAAAGTGAAGTAAGTAACTAAGTAAGAGAGAGAAACATTGATTTAGAGAGAGAGAGAGTGTGGCCACCTTGGAGACAGGAAAACAAACTCAATTTGTTTGGTTTTTCTTTACATGTTCTGTAAAATTCCTCTTCTTAAACTTCCAATGATTTTTCCATTAATTTAGAAGTAAAAAAACATTTTTTTTAATGTTAGTGTGATCCAAAACCTGTTCAGTTTCTTGTTTCTGACAATGTTGTTGGAACAATAGCATTTATTCTTCTTCTTCTGTTACTACTGACACTTGAGTTTGAGAAACCTATTTTGTTTTTACTTTGGTTGTTGCTTTTACCTTCTTTCATAATCATTCATGGCTTCAAAATCCAGGTTTGTCAAGTTTCATGCTTTACTGTGTTTTTGTGCTTTAAGATCTGATTTGGGTTTCATCACATTTTCTCTTTTTTTTTTTTTAATTATTTTTTTATCTGGGTTATTATTGTGAAATTTTGATTAATGGGTTTGATCTGTTTGGTTGAGAAATTGTGTAAATTTCCCAACTTTATGTATAATTTTTCCTTTATCTGTTTAAATTTTTGTGCTTTTTTGTGTTTTTTTGTTGTTTGTTTATATCTTGTTTGTTTGCTCAAAATTTTAACTTTAAAGTTGGGTTTTAGTTAATTTTCATTATTGTTTTATTGTTGCATCTTGATTCTTGATATTTGATGTTTTTGTTTTTACTATCTGTGATTCTGGCCCAAATGCTCACTTATTTTGCTTGATGGATTTATCTTGTTTGTTGAATTTGGCTTGACAATGTAAATATAGATACTGAATTTGGTATCAAAAGTTAGTTACCTTAGGTTTAGATCCATAATCTGATTTGATAAAGGTGTGACATTTTGTGTTTTTGTAATTTATAGTGTCTTGTCTTTTTTCTGTTTCATTTAATGCAATGCTGATACTGGTATTTACATTGTGAACTTGATAGATCTGGTTTATCTGAAACACTCCCCAACAAAGCATCATCTCCAGCTACTCCTAACAAAGCATCAACTCTCAGCAAAGTACCACCAGCAACTCCAAACAAAACATCACCTGCAACTCCAAGAGTTAGTAAACTCGGCAGAGGGGTATCTAAACCGGAATCTGAGTCGCCTTCACCTTTGCAAACTTCGCGCCTTTCTGCGGAAAAAGCATCGCCACGATCTTTGAATTCAAAGCCAATTGCTGAGAGGAAATCGCCGAGACCTACCACACCTGCTGATGTAAGTTAGAGTAATTACACATTGTGTTCCTTCTTTCTCTGAGATCGAGTTATGTTTGGCTTGATTAGACAGTTGGACTGTTTTTTTCTTTTCCAAATTTGTTTTTGGAAGAGGCATTTGAACTTTCCAATAGTCTCATGAAAAGTGTAACAAAAATAATTAAACATCTGAAAATGTGTGATCATGTTTTAGACTGTTAGTGTTAGGATGATAGTTATTTGACAATTTTTCTTGGATTATCATTAGCTTCTTATTTGTTATTCTGAGATGTCCAATATGTCGGTAGTGAACTGTCATGTATGTCTCGTTCATTAAGCATGCTAATTGATACATGAAAAATAACTGCTGCAGTCATGCTTTTTGTTGGTTATCTGTACTCTGATATGTGTTTAATATTGTGAAAAGGGGGCATGAACTGTCAGTGTAAAGTAGTTTTACATTAATGTTCAACAAGAATCAAACATTTTGCAGTTATTTTTACACTGCGGTTACAAAGTAGACTTATGTGGCAATATCATGAATTTGTATTGAATATCGCTGCGAAACTATTTTGAAGTGGCAGTGCATCTCCATTAAACTCGTTTAATATTTTCTGTATATTTCAGAAGCATACCCCAGGAGCTGTTGCAAAGAGTTCAGAATTGCAGACACAGTTGAATGTTGCTCAAGAAGACCTAAAGAAAGCAAAGGAACAGCTGATTCAGGCTGAGAAAGAGAAGGAAAAAGCAATAAATGAGCTGAAAGAAGCACAAAGATTGTCTGAGGAAGCAAATGAGAAACTTAGGGAGGCAATGGTAGCTCAAAAGCGTGCTGAGGATGATTCTGAGATTGAGAAGTTTCGAGCTGTTGAGCTGGAACAGGCTGGAATTGAAGCTGCTCAGAAGAAGGAAGAAGAATGGCAGAGAGAGCTTGAAAGTGTGAGGAACCAGCATGCTTTGGATGTGTCTGCTCTTCTTGCTACCACTAACGAGCTTCAGCGAGTTAAGCAAGAACTTGTTATGACTTGTGATGCAAAGAACCAGGCATTGAGTCATGCCGATGATGCAACTAAAATTGCTGAGCTTCATGTAGAGAAAGCGGAGATTCTTTCGGCTGAACTGATACGTTTGAAGGGCTTACTAGATTCAAAGCTGGAAACCGAGGCTAGTGAAAACAATACTGTATTGGAGCTGCAAACAGAGATAGAAGCTCTTAAGCACGAACTTGAAAAAACAAAGGGTTACGATGAAAAGTTGGCAGAGAAAGAGACCTTGATTGAACAACTTAATGTGGAGTCTGAAGCTGCTAAGATGGCTGAATCTTATGCGCGTAGTGTGCTAGATGAGTGCAGAAAAAAGGTTGAGGAATTAGAAACGAAGGTTGAAGAAGCAAATCAGTTAGAGAGATCTGCGTCATTGTCCTTGGAAACTGCAACGAAACAGCTAGAAGGAAAAAACGAACTGCTGCATGATGCAGAATCTGAAATTTCTAGTCTTAAAGAGAAATTGGGAATGTTGGAAATGACAATTGGGAGGCAAAGAGGAGATCTTGAGGATTCAGAGCGTTGTCTTCTCGTGGCTAAGGAAGAAAATCTCGAAATGTCGAAGAAGATTGAATCTCTCGAGTTTGAGATTGAGACGGTTAATAAAGAGAAGGCTCAAGCTTTGAACAATGAAAAACTTTCAGCTTCAAGTGTGCAAACCCTATTAGAAGAGAAAAACAAACTTGTCAATGAATTGGAGATTTGTAGAGATGAAGAAGAAAAGACCAAATCGGCAATGGATAGCTTAGCTTCTGCGTTACATGAAGTATCTGCAGAAGCTAGAGATACCAAAGAAAAACTATTGGCCAACCAAGCTGAACACGAAGGTTATGAGATTCAGATTGAAGATTTAAAGTCAGATTTAGAAGCTAGTAAAGAAAAATACGAGTCCATGCTTAATGATGCACATCATGAGATTGATGTTCTTACATCTAGTATTGAAAATTCTAAGATGGATATCGTGAACTTCAAGGCAGAGTGGGAGCAGAAAGAACATCATCTTGTCGAGTGCATGAAGAAAACTGAAGAAGAAAACTCGTCGTTGGGAAATGAAATAAATAGGTTGGTTTCTTTACTGAAAAAAACCGAGGAAGAAGCCAATGTGAAAAGAGAGGAAGAAACTCAACTGAAGGAGAATATGAAGGAAGTTGAAGCTGAGGTGATCCACCTGCAGGAAGCACTTAAAGAAGCACAAGCTGAGAGCATGAAGTTGAAGGAGAGTTTATTGGATAAAGAAAACGAGTTTCAGAATATTTTTCAAGAAAATGAGGATCTCCGATCTAGGGAATCAGCTACTATTAAGAAGGTGGAGGAGTTATCTAAGTCGCTCGAAGAAGCTACAACACGAAACACGAATGAGGAAAATGGTGATCTTTCTGATAGCGAGAAGGACTACGATTTGCTTCCTAAAGTAGTAGAGTTCTCAGAAGAGAACGGGCATGGAGGAGAAGGCGGCATATTTAAGGAAGAGCTTTCGGTTTCGGCCAAAGAAGAAAACATTGTCTTGGACGACAAGTTTGAAAAAATAGAATCTCCAAAACCTGAGATTGTGAATGGAAAACTGAAGGAAGAAGATGAGAGGAAGGAAAAAGATGATTCTGTTGAATTGAAAATGTGGGAGAGCTGCAAGATAGAGAAAAAGGAGTTTTTGCCAGAGAAAGGAGCAGAACCAGAAGAATCCTTTGAAGAGGAAGTTGAATCAAAGATAGATGGTGGTGAGACAAATGGAGCATCTGTGACAGAGAACATTGTTGATGGTGGAAGCTCACCAACAAAGGAACAAGTGATCAAGAAGAAGAAGAAGCCTTTGCTTGGCAAGTTTGGAAGCCTGTTGAAGAAAAAGAGTGGTAGCAATAGCAACCACAAATAGAACAATACTTTGCTTTTGATGGTATATTTGAACATTAAAGTGTTTGCATGTATTTGGTTTATTGTGATTTTTTGCTTCTTGGAATAGGTTTTTAAAGAATGAAGAGGCTTGTAATATTGTTTAGGATTCTTTCTCTGATCACTTCTTTTGAGTTGCACACTTTTGCATGTTGGCTGTGAATTGAATGTGATGATGAAACTCTGATTTTTTGTTTTCCACTTTATTCTGCTTTTCTCCCATGTCCCCTTATATATAGATTTGACAAAAAAGAAGTGGCAAGTTGAATTGTATTTTATGTTATCCTAATTCTAGGGAACGTTCAGAATATACTAGTTATGATGTTTAGCTCCCTACAATATGTAAACAAATGTTATACAAGTTCAATTTTACAATGTTGAAAAACATAAATTTTGGCCAATATCCATGATTGATCATCTAGAACATGACTCAAGTGGATCTTACATAAACTTTGATATCATGTTATATATATTTCTTATTTATTTGGCCCTGTCAAAAATATTGCCCTACCTCTGCCATTGTTGTCTAACCTTGGCCTCCTACTTTGAATTTTATAAGCTCTGGTTTGACAATTGTAACCAGAAGCTAAATCAATATTGAGAGTTTTCTATTCTAGTTTCTAGAAAAGTAAATAGGCTTAATTACACTTTTGACACCCAAAGTTGTGATTTTGGCCCCCTAAAAAAATAACTCTTTTTAGGCCCTCCTCTAAGTTTACTTTTTGTTGCAATTTTGACCCAGTCAAAGGACACGTGAGCGCCACTTGTGTAAATTTTTTTAATTATTTTTTTGCTTTTTAAAATTATTTTTATTTTTTTTAATTTAAAAAAAATTAAAAATATTTTTGTAATTAAAAAACAATTGTTTTTTTAATTACAAAAATAAAATAAAAAGTTTAATTTTATTTTTGTTTTTTTAATTACAATTTTTTTTTCTTTTTTTATTACAAAAATTAATTTTTTTTTAAATTACAAAATAAAAAAGATTAATAAAATACAAAAATAATTAAAAATTTACACACGTGGCGCCCACGTCAGCGTTGACTGGGTCAAAATTGACGTGAGGGGCCAAAATTGCAACTGAAAGTAAACTCCGAAAAGAGTTGTTTTTTATGGGTCCAAAATCACAACTTTAGAAAACTTAAGGAGTCAAAAGTATAATTAAGCCAAATAAATATTGGTCAATGTCACAAACCTAAGCCTAACACCGAGAAAAATGAGGTCCTAAATTCAAACGAACAGATTCTCATACCATATTTTAGTTTATGCCTCCTACTAACAAAAAAAGAAGAAAATAATTTTGATCTATAAGATACAATTTTTTAATTATGTAAGTATTTATTCGTGGAAAGAGTTGTACTCACATCTCTTTGAAACTAGTATACTTTCATTTTAACAATGTTTGTTAAAACTTAAAAAAAAAAGTTTGTTTAAGGTTTTTTTTAGAAAAATCATTTTGTTTTGTTCGAAGAGTAGAAAACCATTTTGTTAAAAACATCGTTTTCAACCTTAAAATCAAGAGGTGGGATACTGGGGAAAAATTCTTTGGCGATATTAATGTACTTTGATGAGTGAAAATGGTATAATGATATATGAATGATTAAAATAAATTATTTTTGATAAAAGAGAATAAGTGGTTAGAAAAGAGTTAGACATAATCGAAACTGATACATCCTCTTATCTGTTTCTGAAGGAGTTAGAGTTTAAACAGGATCGGCAACGTTTAACATAATACTTTTGATATTTTATCATTTAAGATAAGATATGCGTACCGATATATTTATGTCTTTTTTTTTAATAAATATTATATGCGACTTTGGAAATAATTAGAAAAAGAAATAATTGATTAATGTACATTTTTATGAATGTTTAAGAAAAAGCTTATTAAATTATAATTTGAATGAAAAGCAGGCTTAATTGTTAAGTGAGTCAATAATTTGATTTGATTTGAAATTGGTTGGTCGCAAGAAAAGAAGCAAAAAACCATTTTTGCATTTCATATCAGAATCAACAAGATGTGGCCTGCGATTATCTGTGGTTTGATTATTTACAAACTCTTCAAATGCTTTTTCTACGACGACGACGTTTTGGACATTGAAGCTTCTGATTCAACTGTTCTCTTCTCCGTTTCTAATAGGTTTTTTTTTTTTGAATTGAATCCTTTCATGATTTCAATTATTTTCTTACTGATTTTGAATTGAAGGATCAAATTTGTTAAGTTTTGATTTTTATTATTCATTTTTTGTTGCAGGCTTCAGAAGCTTTTTGGTGGAAAGGTTTTTGTGGGTCTTCGTATTCCTGATGCTGATTCTGCTTCACCACAAACCATTGATCTTGTTCTCCTCACTAAACGGTATTATTTTTTATCTCTTTATGTTTCCGACACTTCTGATAGAAGGTGTGTCCGTCATTTCTAGACACATGTAAATTCAAATTACATGGGTGTCGATGTGTCATTGTCGTGTCTAGTGTTTTTTGAGATTAAGGTGTTACAACTTCTTAAACATACATGAAATGATGCAATATCCATGTTTCTCTTTTTGTATGTTCGGAATTTGGTATTGTGATTTTGTTGAAGCTCCAAACTGTAGCTTTTACAAAATCATGGTAAACCACTATGATTTTGCAAAACTCGCCGCAAATCCAAACACACACTTAGGTTAGGGTATTTATCATTTACTTGCTGATTTGTTAGTTTTTTTACTCTTCTAATTACGGGTTAAATTGAGTCCATTAAGCTCAGTTACTACAATTGCTAGTTAATGAATGATAGATTTGTGGTATTATTTTTTTTTTTTAATATTTATTTTTACTTTAATACTGCAGACAGCTACTAGTGATATCGGTGAAGAACTTCTCAGGAATTTTGACAGTTCAAGGGGATGGTAGTTGGGCCTGTGAAAAGCCAGGAAAACATAAAGTTGACCGTTACCCTGAACCTGTAAGGAACCTCATGAATGAATTATGAATGTCAGTATTTGTTCATATATATGCTGAACACTCACAGTTTTATTGCTGCAATGGTTTTCTTGGGAGATGACACAAATTAGATTTTAGAAACTGATTTTGGATGTTTGTTAAATCATATGAACGGTGATTTGTATTTAATTTTGTTCCTATTTTGTTATGAGGCTGTATTAGGTGTGGAAGAAAATGGGTTGATTGCTAAATTAGTAACTTTCATAATTCGTTTTCTCAACTTGTATACAGTTGGAAGAAGTAAGAAAGCAGGCTTCTATCCTCGAGTCCTATCTTGAACAAAGAGGGGTTGTTCTACCTAAAGGATTCCTAACTTGTAAAGTTATACTTCCAAATCCTAAATTATGGTATGTTTTTGAATCTCCTTGAAATACAGGTACTTGCTGTAAATATTGTCAATTTCTTTAGAAGATACTCTCTTTTAATTCATGATTTGCCAATACACGGTTTGATTATTTTGTTGAAGACTTTAAAATTTGCCAAATTTGGCTTCATATATTGACTTGTTACGGTCATTCTTCCTATTCATATGTTTAATCCATTCTTTTTTAATTAGTTCTTGGCAATAAATGAAGCATTGGTCCATCTGTTTAATCCAAATTTGGAAATGTGTTGAAGAAATTGTAAGCATCAGTTTAAACCATTGACAAGCAGTATTTATGATGTAAAAAAAGCATTGGTCTATCTGGTTTATCCAGTCAAAAGCAAACTGCGTAATTTACTTTCTTTTTTAACTTTGTTTTGTAATATATTATATGTTAAAAGTTCTTCTCCTTGTATTTGCAGTACCATTCCTGCTAGTGATTTCCCATCTGAAGTTATTACCCATGAACAGTTGGTGCAACTGAAGCCCGGAACAAAGAGTGTGCTCTCTAGCTGGGTAAAGAGTACCTTTCTTAGTGGGAAGAACGACACACAAGAATCTAGTCATCAGAATCTTGAATTTGTCCTTAGCACAGCTCCAATATGGGATAGGTTAGTTACCATTTGTTCTTATCTTTCTAATGTTCTATTCTTCTAGTAAATTTTCCTGCAATAGGATTTGGGTGCAATTGGATTTAGATGCTGTTAATGGTGCCTTGACAATACTTTTCCTTAGGGGAGTAAATATATCAAAGAAAAACCCATTTATGAAAGAACAGAAAAATAGAATTATTGATTATTACAAGGAACTACCCCCTCCATCCCAAATTTTAAGTTGCTTTGAGAAAATAATTTGTCCCAAATGTAAGTCACTTTACAATACCAATGAAACATCAATATTATTTTTCCTATTATACTCTTAACTATTTATTACTCTCTTCTTTCAATTCTCTAATTTATCTTTTCAATACCATTAACAAAGGGTAATTTTGTAAAATAACTCAATTCTTCTTTTCGGTGCAAAATTAATTACATTTCTTAATCTGTGTGAAATGGTCAAGATGACTTATAATTCGTGATGGAGGGAGTATTACGGAAGATAAATCCCTGGTTTCCGGAGAAATCCTCTGAGAAGAGATAGTTCTCCCTCTGCCCAACCTCTTAGGCTCTAACTTCTGACTGAAAATGTTCAGATGATACCCTCACTCTCTCTCTCTCTCTTCACATCCTCTTATAACATAATGTGTCACACACTTTGTTCAGCCCTCATTCTCTACCACATCATATTCCTTCGCACTCATTTTTCTACATTCTCATAACATTGCACCCTACATAATAGGCTCGGGCAACTGCTTAGATATTTTCCTATTTGAGCCCACACTCATCCAGGTCCTAACACATGTGCTTGCCTTTTGGATCAATGCACTCTTGGATAATTGTTGGCATTATTTAATACGACCAAATTTTGGTTTTTTACTCACAACAGATTGTTTGGCTTGCAGATTGGAACTGAAAGGCAGCAAGTATGTATTGGGAGAGTTCCTTGAATTTAAGGGCAAGGAGGGGGATGTTGAGGCTTTAAGACATATTAGAAGATCAAAAGTTGGTCAGATGATAATCCAAAAGACAAGCATGTTTGGACTAGGTAATCTTCTCGCTATAAATTATGCTTTGTATTCCAATTGTATTTAGCTCTAATAACAAAATTAATGGCTAATTCAACTCAACTTGAAGTTGGAACAAAGATTGGTTTGAATTGTTTGAGAGATTAACCCTCAATGTTTTATTTAATACTAATCAATGGGTACAACCGAAATTAGGGGCAAAACCATAGTCAAATCAGATCTTGATCCATTTTGGTTACAACAGAATATTCACATAATATCATAACATACTTTCAAATATTTCTACAATTATTAATATATTGTCTATCACCAAAAAAATGCTAATAGTAATATCCTTCTCTTAAGTTATATAATAGATGAGCCAAGATCAAGAATTAGAACATTCAACATCGGCTCTACGGAGAAGTTGATATTTTCAATACACTAGTTACCTGTGACTCTTTTCTAAAAATTGTAGTTTTAACCGATAATTACCTCTGTCTTATGGAAGATAAAAATTCAAGGAGGGAGGCTTTCTATACTTGCAATGTTATTGTTGTCTAATATTATGATGTTTCTTAAACTAACATGGGATTGTTTGCAGCTCCTTCTACGCTTCAAGTTTTATACACTTTCCGTGACTACAGAACCGTGGGAGCATCAGCACCAGAGTGGAATGAAGTGACCGTAAAATCAAGTACCGAGATCATCTTTCAGGTTGAAAATGCTTCCAAGATCAGAAAGTTTAAGCTGTCTTCAGTCTGCTCTATGCATCTTAGCGCATAAAGTTACTCAACTGAAATGTCGGAAATGTCAATAACATTAAATTGTCCATTTTCCAGACATACAAAATACTATTCGTGCTTGCATTATACAGATTATATAGATATCGATATAGTTGACAATTTTATTTTATTTACATGATCATATTATAATAGAAATGAGAAATTCAGCTTCTCAAGAAAGCAGCGATAAGTCTTGCTGGAAGAGTAAATTAACCCTGCCACCTGATAACTGATAATATAGTGGCACCAGTTAAGTATTATAAAAGTTTTTTGTTTCAACTCTTGGAACCGTTCTCTCAATAATCAATAGCTTTCACTTGCCTGAATGAAAACTGCTACCTTCTTCCAACGTTTAGGAATGTGAGCAACTATGGTACTAGATTGGGCTTATTGAACAACTATCCAAGACTTTTTGTTAGAATAAGCCGCAAATACATTTCCTAATAGAACTATGGTACTAGATTGGGCTGCCGATGCTATTTGACACCTCTAGTTCCACATATGCACCTCTTCTTCTACGACCTATCAATTTTGTTAGCATCGTCATTCATCTGTCTCAATTCATTAGACAACACGAGACAATACAAATAGTGTCGTCCCAATACACAGATGAATTGAGTCCAAGAAAGTTGTGTGTGTGTGTGTGTGTGTGTGGGCAAGTGAGTAATGTATATCCAAAGAATCCTCTTGGGTGTGATGTAGGTGAATAATGTGGCTCATAGTTAGGGAAGACTTGTTACGAGGCAGGTAGGATATGCTGCATAAACTCAAGTTAGCCAGAGAAGCTTTGTTGTTTTGGTGCAAACAAGTCATGCTGTGTTTGACATGGAGGGACTTAGTTGGGACTGTAAAATATTGATCAACCGGAGGAGCTTCATCATAGCCATCCAAGTAACGCGACAGATACACCTCATACAAGGCACTCATCATACCACTGATGTCCGGGTCGATTAGAAATGAAGTAGGCAAAGTCATTACTTCCATCCACGACTTCACACTATTCTTTAAGAAAGTAGAAAATTCATGGATGACAATGATGATTTTGCCCTAGAGTAGGGAATGGAGTTAAAAAAACCTTAGTTCTATTAGGAAATGATGATGCTATTTGACACCTGTCATTTTTCTTTACTGAAGTTGTTACTGTTATTTCCTTAAATAATAATAATAATTCATGCCTTTCCAATTTTGCTTAAAATTTTTTAAAAGTAGTTTCACTTGATGATAGTTGACTATTGACACTATTTATTAATGAATGGTTTCTTTGCATGTTAGATCCAAAGTGTGGAACAATTTAAGAATCAGTAAGATTTGTGAAATGTTTTTTTGCCTTCTTTATTGGGTCAAAATCAATATAGTCTTACCTAATAGATAACAGAAACTCTTGACTTTTAAGTAAAAAGGTAGCTAAGATCAACAAGTTATTGAAGAAATATCATACTAACTTCACCTTTAGCATAAACAAATGGTTTAAGGACAATATTTTAGAAGACTCGAGTTTGTCTCATTTTCTTGGTTCTATTCTATTTTCACTTCTTTAGTCTCCCCACACAACTAATCATCGTTTATAATATTAACTTCCTTTTGCACATCTTCTCAATCAATTCAAAGGTGTTATTTATACATGTGGAAAAAATATGTGACACAGATTGCAAGTATCTTCTTCATCATGGCTCAATTCCAACCATTCACACTTAAGATCAATAAAAAGTAAGAGTGCATTAAGAATAAGGAAAAACTGCAACTGCATTTTATACAAAAAGATGAACATAAACAACTGTAGCCTACATATTAATTACAACAATATTCATGGGGTACAATCCATCGACAAATAACACATTATATTATTATAGCTTCTTTCAAAAAACACATTATTATAGCTTATAGATATATATATGAACAACCTATTACACCAAAATGAATAATGTCTTGATCCTTATAATATATCATAAATCCCAATAGTTATTGCTGTGATAGCTAATCCGTCAAAATGATGTGATCTTTCATGGGAATATTGGCTATGGCTGGCTTGAATATTGTTGTCTACAAATAAATAAAAAGAAAAAAAATGAGTATGACAAATAATATAGAGTTTAATAGTAGTTTATTATTAATTATAAACAAATTTAATACGAACAATAAGCCAATCATATTTTAGTGTATTTTATCACGTGTAAACAATTTTAATTAGTATATTTTTTGAAGGAAATTTCAGTTAGTATATTGATAAAATAATATGATGAAATATGATTGACTATGCATATAAAGAGTTTAATGATTAGTAATTTACTTTGAACATATAAAAGTTTGATACAGTCATCTACTCATATATGAGTTTGTAGACATTTATTGAGATATATGTTTTTAAAAATAATATAAAAATAATTATTAAAGTGAAACCAATACGAATATTAAATGTCTATATAAATTATTTTTATATCATTAATTTTTTTATAAAGAAATAACATAATAAATTGATATTAGAGTGAAACTAATATATATGATAAAAAAATTTATATTATTAATGAAAAATCTATATACATTATCATATGGAATAGTTATTTTTCTTCTTACATTATTGGCACTGACAGTAACATGTCCGCCTATCCGCTTTTCTATTACACTTAATTGTATATAGAAAGAGAATAAAATATTTTTGAAAATTAAGATTAAAATAAGTTTCTTTTTAAGTTTCCAATATTGTTCTTATTGTATAATTTAAATAATATTATGAAAATGATAAAATAGTTTAAATGAATGGTAAAAAAGAAAAAATTCAAAAAAATAAAATGTGTATCCACTTTAAATAAAACGATGTTTATAATAAAAGACAGATGAAATGATAATTAAATTTCAATATATAATATGAAAAACATGTTAGAAAGAAGTGGAGTTAGAAAGTGCATGCATATATACTTACTCTATGAGATCTTTCCAATAAGCATCATTTGCATCATTATTTATGAAATCTCCCCAAGTTTCAAAGCTGTTAGAAGAAGAAGTGTTACAACACTCTTTTGCATTTATCATCATGTTTTCTTCTCCTACCTTAACCGTTCCTGAACGTTGAGGTGAAACTGAAACCAGCTTCGGAAGTGAATTTGATGATATTGTTGAAGCAAAATTTGTGTTACCAATTTGTTCACCAAATTTCTGAGAGCCCTCAAATTCTTGTGGTAGTAATTGCTGAAGAGGGGCTTCAAAGTTTTGCAAATTAGGCTGAATTGTTTGAGAAGAAATACCAATATTGGAACCATCATAAAAACTTTGTATGTTATTATTAAATCCCAAAACATCATTTACCAAACTTTGTGGAAGCAATGAATATTGTAGCCTTAGAGCATTATTATTTATGTCACAACTGGTTACAATGTTTGCAGCATTCAATATTATTTGTTGTAGATTGCTAAGAAGGTCTAGGTGATCTGTTCTTGGCCTGTGTGTCACTGGATCTAACCCCATTTGCATTAGCTTTTTCTTCAAATGTGTGTTCCAAAAATTCTTTATTTCATTATCAGTCCTTCCTGGAAGATGAGTTGCTATAGCTGCCCACCTAATAAATCAACCATATTCACATTCACAATCACGATACATACAACTTCATTTTCATAATTAACTAAATACTATATATAAGACCAATTAATTTATTTATTTTTATCAAATAGTCTAGTGACGAGAATCATACATTTTTAATGTGAAGAAGTGAAAAACCACCGGTTCAAACCCGCGCTCGAACATAATTTTAGGATCAATTTATTATTGCATATTATAAAATAAATAAATTGGCATTCAATAATTTACATGTTAATTTTATGAATTTTTTAAAAAAATTGAAGTAATTTAGTGTATATTTACGGTACTGAAAATCACTTTTCAAATAAAAAAAAAAAGTTATTAAAAATAACTTTAAAATAAGCTACTCAAAGCAGCTTCCTGATTGAAGCATTTTTTCTTCATATTTCTTTAATAATCCGTAACAAAAAGATAAGAACATTCAAAAGTAATTATTATTTAAAAAAATGAATAAAATCTAAAGAATTTCTTTAAATGTGAATTTCTTTAAATGTGAAATTCTCTAAATTATTTTATTTGAGGGAAAAACATTTCTAAATTATGGAAATATCGAAAATATTTCATTTATACTAATTTATAACAAACAAGCCAGGAATCAAAGAAATAATGATGAAGCTTACTTATTTCCAAGAACTGAATGTAAATTGATGATGAGATTCTCTTCTTCATCAGAGAATTTTCCTCTTCTAATATCAGGCCTTAGATAATTATTCCATCTTAATCTACAACTCTTTCCACATCTATTCAATCCTGCAAGCTTTGGAAGGGCTCTCCAACTTCCATGACCATGTTTCTGAATGTGATCCACTAATATTTTATCTTCTTCTGGACTCCATGGACCCTTCTTCAAACCACTTTCATCATTGCTTGGTATTCTCATCATCACTGCACTTACAAAATACAAAAAAAAAACAACAAATTGTATCCTAATTAGTTTGATTTAGTTAGTAGTAGATTGCATGCATGACCAAAATAGAAAGATTAATTAGTAGAAGAATCCAAACCTATACTATGAAGTGGATTGAGGATATTTAGAACTAATTAACATTTACCGTACAACTTGTTATTTATAAAGGTAGTGATGTCTGGTTTTAATTTGTTACTTATATTTATACATGTGATGTTATGATGAGAAATTCCAAGTTTGTCCTGTATGTATATTTTATATTCAAGTCATATAGCTAGTTTTGACAAGTAGTTAACGACCAAAAAGGACATCGTGACACTAAAATTATGGGTGTGTAGTGTACCGTAAGTAAAGTCTAGGCTGTTCTTTAGGGAGTGCAAAGCGCTCAATTGAGCTGGGCCTTCCAAAGCAATGAGTCTCAAGAAAAAAATTATTGCTCAATATTCCCACCCCCACTCAAAAAAGAAAAATAAACATGTTTCATGTTTCAATTTCTAAATAAAAAATCATGTTCCATGTTTCTATTTCTAAGTTAAAAAACACGTTTTTAGTAAAAATAATTGGTAATCTTGATTTTGGTGGCTAATAATTATTATATGAGTGTTATTTTCAATTTAAATAGAAGATTAATCTTGTAAAAAAATTGTGGTTTTTTTTATTAAGGGCTTATTTTTACTATGAGAATCGAGCCTCCAGTTTCATAGGGACGACCTTGAGTAAAGTAAACCAATTAGTCAATGATTTTTGCGTTCTCAAATAGGTTTTTAAGATTATGAATTTTTTAAAACGGTCATTGATTCTAAGCTGCTCTATGTATTTAGGTTTAAATACATTTTTGATCTTTTAACTTTGCACTAGTTGTGATTTTGGCCCTCTATTAAAAAAATCACATTTCAACCTACTAAGTTTATCCCCTTTTGCAACTTTCAATTTTGATCATTCAAAATCAATCATTCAAGACAGTAGAAGATCAAAAAATCAGTCTCAAGCCATATTCTTTGCCCTATAAATCTGAAACTTGCTTAACAAAACACCCCACTTGTTTTTACAGTCTTGAATGATTGATTTTGAATGATCAAAATTGAAAGTTGCAAAAGGAGGGAAACTTAGGGGGCTAGAATGCGATTTTTTTTAATAGAAGGCCAAAATCTCAACTAATACAAGGTTAGAGGACCAAAAGTGTGTTTAAACCTTGTATTTAACCATTTATTATTAACTATCATTAGGTCATTATATTTAAAATACTTACTAGGACTCAATATTTAATTAGTTACTATCAATTTAGTCTCTAACATTTGTCAGAAAGATTAATGAGTAAATTTCGTCAAGAGTCTTGAACATTTTTAAAATATTAACGTTATAATTTTATTTGAGAACAATCTACAAAGTCAGAAAAAATATACTCACAATGTCTAATTTTAAAATATTGTTTCCATCAGTAGCCTATGTGGGAGGTCTAAAAAGAAACTCATCACTTTCTGCATTGCTCTTTTGTCAAAAGATTTTGGCAGCGGTTTGATTCTCTCATTATTATCATTTTTCTACTAACTCCATTGTTGATGTTTTATCTCAAGTAAAGGATTTAATTTCATCTATTTAATAAGGTTACACTTGTTAAAGATAGTAAACAAGCACGACCTTGTTAAATAAGTTTGTAAGATTAAAATATATTTTTTTAGGGGAAGATTAAAATATATTTATAATTCCTCTCAAAAATGTATTTATAATTCGTGTTTATTTCTCACTTTTTTGTTGTTTTGGAATTTGTGTTTATATTCTCTTTGGTGACCTTAACTACATATAATAAATAGTTTTCAGTAAAAAAAACATAATCAATCATATAACAACATAATTTAAAATAAAACAGGCTCTTAATTATTATATTTTTTTGAAAAAAATATATATTTGGTTCTAACTTCTAATCACACACCAAAACAAAACAAAGAGTTAAGAAATAGTTGGACGTACGAATATGGGTGTACTACTTCTCCTGCTTTGGCAGTTTGCAATTGAAATGTCTTTTTTGGCTGTATTGTTGAAGCACTCTTTTGGTGTTATATTATATTTAGAAAATAGTTACTAGAATAATATATAATATATGATGCAATCGGTCAATCAATTAATGTAGTGAATTTATAATGGTATAAGTTTTTGAGTTGGATTAATTTTCACACAGCAATAGAGATAAACAGAAGCTCGGATAGAGCTAAATTGTGTTGGTGCTTACAAGAATTCAATGGAAGTTGCAGGCTGTGTTGGTCTTTTTTGAGACTCCGATGGTCGATGGCTAAAAGGTTATGAGGAAAAAATTGAAGCTTGTGATGCGGTTCATGCTAAAATGTGGGGATTATACACGGAAATGTAAATGGTGAGGGTACACGTATTATAATTGAAAAGTGACTCTAAGCTTTTGATTGATACGACAACAAGAAGATGCAAGTTCATAATCTCCTTTTTGATAGGACTTGCATGCTTAGAGTTAGAAGTGTTAGTGTGTTTCTTTCCTGGGCTTTGTCCTCTTTTGTAAAAAAAAAACATATAATAACGTTATTGCAAAAAAGTCTCCGTCAATGTATACCAAATCATGCAGAAAGAGTTACATATAGATAGATAGATGAGCAGCCACATAAAATTGAAGAAATATACATATTGTAGTAGGAATTGATTTTATATATAGCCTTACGTAAGACTACTCTCTATAACCTATATTTTATTTATACTGGCAGTCAATTTCATGTCCTTTTTAAATTTTTATTAATTTGTGTAACAATGCTTTGGATTCGATAAACACACCACAATAGAAGAAATCAAAGAAGTTCCATTTATCTTGAATGGACTATTGTCATTTTGGAATGAACATTAGTGAATACTTACGTATGTTAATAAGTGTTTGTGTTGGATTTTATGCAAAACCTGATTAGTACGGAAGAGTGGGTATTGTTTTGTTTTGGACTTTAGGTTAGTGTTTAAGTATACAACATGTGTTGCTAAAAAAGTATTAGTGTTGACTACTAACTAGTTGTGATTGGGGGTACCGTTTTAGTCTTGACTTTATTAACCAACCCAAAACATTGCATTATTTTTTCTTTCAGCACGACGAAAGTGTTAGAAAGGGAGGAAAAGAACCAATTATCTTTAACTGTTACGAAGAATACTACAGGTATATTTCCTTCTAGACACATTGCGTGTGTATAATGTTTGTTTTGTAACTAGGAAAATAAGTAGTCACATCATCGAAATAATAGTCAATGTGGGGGTTAAAGTTAAAACTTAAAGGGATAGTAGACCTTCTGGTTGTAAGGGTTTTCTACCAACATTACCTCATTATCCATATTTACAAGCCACTTTGTTTACATTATTTTTCATATTCAACTCATTTTTCATGGACTAGTGAGTGATACCCTTTTCATCTAACAATTTCGTGTAAATGGAATATTTCCCAACAAGGACAACGGGTTCTACCTTGTTGCTTATTGAACTATATTTCTTATTTGAATAGATTTTTTCATAAGCAAAAAGATTTCTTTGAATAGTTTAATAGATCGAAAAGAAACGTTCATGATTTTAAATTACGGTTGCAGTCATGCATGGTTACACCGACAATTTTTTATGATTCGCAAAATGTGGTCGATATAGTCCAAACCGTGGTTCCAAATTGTAATTCTGTTCTAGAGAGTTCAAAATCATTTATACTATAAATACCGATTTAAAACCATGATATAATTTGTTTTTACTTGCAAACTTGGTACATATTAAATTTGCCACAAATAGGCTAATTTCGTTAAAATTGAACACTAATGTTAATTGGATATATAAGTAAAAGGGTTTGGTTTATTCTCAAACTAAAAGTTGTTCAACCTATTACTCCAAGAATATCTTCTTGTTTAGAAACTCGAATCAATCCAAACATTTACTATAATCAAAAGAGTTGGTAAAAGGAAAGATTTACGTAATTAGAAGATTTACCAAAGGTTCTAAGGTTAGTTGGGAAGACAATACAAGATGACTTTGGGTAGTGTTTTATGTGTCACGTTGATACATTAAAAAAACATTCAAATATCGTCTTACCCTTAAGAGAAATATTACCTTAGTTATACGACTAATATCCTCTCTTTTGACTTAAGAGAATGACCAGCTTGTAGAAATAAAAATGTAACAGGGCCCAAAAGCAGACGTCACAATATAAATGATTTCTTGCTTCGATCAATTGTTTAGACATTCTTTTAACGAACATGGCATAGTTCGTAATCGTTGGTGATCTTTTGTTTCTACCTTTACCTAAGTGAGGTTAGTCATTAACACAAGTTATTTAGACCTTATCAAAGCACTAATTTATTATAAAATATTATTTAATAGAGTAAAATGGTCGTTAAATATTATGACAATATGAGGGAGTTTGATTGATATTTGCAGAATAGCAAGTACGACACAAAACAATATATGACACTAAAAAGAGATATATAGATAATATTTTTTGTTAAAAATTGACAAAAAAAAGTGTTTTGATGGTTTGTACTCTAAACAAAAAATTGTCTTATGGTTTAATGACGGACAAATATTTTTATTGGACAAATATTTCTATTTTTGTCCGGTCCCTTATCTTTTATGTTCATAATTTTTCAAATCAAATGAAGTACAAAAACAAAAGTTGTGAAGTCCAATCCCTTGTTTTTTAGAAAATCAAAGACAACCTAAAATTATGGTAACTAAGTAGACTCAAAAAAACAATATTGTGAATTCTCGTAAAATGTCAGTGTAAAATCATTTTAATAAATGATATTTATACAACTATTTTGTGATAACTTTTAGGGCAAGTCTCTCATATTCATTGTACTTTTACTCTCTCCTCCTCCACCTTTATCTCTATTGTTTTTGTCTAATAAAGAGGGAAAAAATGTTCCAAAAATTGTCAAAATAGTTAGTTTATACAAATATTATTAAACAATCATTTTATACCAACAATGCAACCCCATTAAATTAAATTTAATTAACAATTTTTTTTTTTAAGTACGAAAATTAACTCAGTTAGTAGCCTGCCAGTATTTTTAGTTAAGGTGATGACGCTTTGGACAAAGGAATGTATGTAACCCACTAAAATACGTATTATACACACAATGCTTATTACGTTGACAATGTGGACACCCCTTTGCGCATTTTTTCCGATTAGTTAGTAGAACATTGGAAAAATTGACATTAACTACTCGTTGTAAGGAGCATACCAATTCGGAAAGCATGCCAGAAGATTGAGGTCGTAACATTATCACATTAAACAAGCAATGCCCATCATCACTACTCAAACACACCTTTAATCCGTATTAAATGTCACCAAGTAAAAACATGTACGGCAAGTAAAAATATGATTGCTAAATCATCATGTTGTTAGCTTTCATTTTGGGAAAATAATAATAAAATGGTTATAGAATTTCCCTATTTAGATGGTGACAGACAGAGTAATGTGTAGAAAACACTAATTTTACAAACAAGGAAACAATGATATACAATTTAAGTTGGGCTAATTACCAACGCAAAGAGACATGATCAGAGTTTTCCTCCAAAAACAATATGGCCAACATTAAAAAATGGCACCTATACATCTGTAGCATATCTATATTTTCTTTAATCTAATCCTATAAAAGTATAAGCAGCCATAACAATTTACTAGCAGTTCAACTAAGCATAAAAGGATGATTAAGGAAATCAATTAATCACAAGCAAAGAACCACTTCTTAGGTTGATGGAACAGCTTGGATGTTAACTTGTTTGAATGTTTGAATGTTTTGAATCAATCCAGTAGTCTCTTGTAATACATATGCTGCCAATTCTTTGAACCACGACCTGTAACTAAACTTCCAGACATGGCTTCCTGTAGAGATACACAAAAAATTTATTTAACCATTGTTGCCAAAAAAATTACAAAAAAAAAAAAAAAAAAGTCATTTTGTGAAAAATAGTATGTTGGGAAAGAAAGGAAAATACAGAACTAATAGTAATACATTGTTCCAACCCAAAGTAGACAAAAAGAAACGAACTATCAGAAACTAAAAAAACAGATTATATGGATAATATCTTCAGAAGTCCACAACTGAATAAATATAGCGATAATACACTAACCTCCCCAGGTCTTAAAGCAAACCAGACCAACACTGTCATCCAAAAAAATTAGGTAGTAGGCCGTGTCATTGTGGATAAGCCTCTTCCCATAGGAAGAACACCTGGATAACCCTCACCCGCTTCTTCCTCTTCTATAGGAACTGCATAATAAGCATAAAAGATTGTAAAATTACTCAACTGACCACAACAACACCATTTGTACTAGTTCTAAAGAGACAGCTTTTTTCTTCCAATTTGATCTGCTAGAGCAATGCATTATGCATAGACAATGTCTTAAAAGTTATGCACCAAAATTTCATAAAAAATGTGTTGTGTTCCATAGTTGTGACACATGGACCTCAGAAATTAACGAAGCAAAATCCAAAATTAACCATTTTGAGAATACACTGCACCTGCTATATTTTGCGCAGTCTGAGCACCAGCAACCCCAATGCATGAATATAGAGAATCCTCATCCACTTTCAACTGTTCATATGCAAGGTATGTATCCTCAACAGTAGCAGCTTCGTACAGAGAAGTTAGGTCCTTGATACATGATATGTCCTGGATTTCACAGTCAACATCATAATAATGCAGTGATTTAGAAACATGTGAGTAAAAACATGACAGATTTTGAGACTTTGGCAGGACTCATAACTTTAAACCGAGTTTAGATGGCAATAGAAATGTGAATATACTGATTGCATGTCAAGATTCAAATATTTCAATCTCACCTTCCTTGGAACAGAAGACGCTTGTAAGTGAGCTAGCAATCCCAACCAGTATGCATTTGACTTAATTTCAGCTTCATGTCTCATAAGAAGGGTTCGTTTAGCCTACATTAGGGAAAACAACCAAAGAAATTCTCAAAATTTTGAAGTCATAAAAGAACATGTTACAGTAACAGGAAGAAAATTCAAGTCATATTTAGAAGTAGAATGAGGGCGCCAACACCAAGTGCATGTGTTTTTTAGCCAGAAAGGTCATTGTTCACTTTTAAGATTTAATCAGAGAAATGAAACACAACGCAGAAGGGTCAAGTTTATGTGAGAAGAAAGAAGTAAATGAAATTTGAATACTGATAATGCATGTTTAGCAGATTTTTTTTTCTTTCTAAACAATGTTGTAACTAAATATTGTAATGTAAAAACAACCATAGCATATTCAGTCACTAACCCTGTCCAATTCCCGGTCCATAATTCTGTTGCTATGCAGACCTCTAAGAACATTCTTGCATGAATCAACAACTTTGTGCACCTGCAAATCACACAGATTGAAAATGAAAAGGCCAATGTGGCACATGGGTATTACAATGAAGCATTTTCCTTTGTTTTTTTTAGAAGAGCATTTTCCTAATCATCATGTTCATCAGTAATATTATGTACATCTGTACACTATGAGATCACCCTTTGTTGTAGTTATGATCTATATGCATAGAAAAATTTAAACACTCATGAACATGAGAATTAATGCCATAAACACACAATTACTATGATACGATACAGAATAAGTGCATGCTTAAAAAGTGTAATAAAGAGCTTTTATATATATAAGAAAATGTTTACATGTTTTCAACATAATATCACATCACATTGTTCTGGTAAGTATCCAAGCTTGGGGAAGCCTCCATTAAAAGCTAGCTATCAAAGGTGAATAATGGAAAGGTGATCATAATAATAATAACAGCCATGAACAACATACCAGTTTTCCATAATACTATTAAAGATCAAATAACTTACATGATGCTAAGTTGAAAATTAAGCTTCAGATAATAATGGGTCTGATAAGCCTGGTACGTATCATTAATCCATTCCCTATCATTTGTCCAATATTGAAGCAAGACCAGTGCATACAAAATTGTCCTTTCCATTCATAAACTGTGTAGCAGAAATCTTCACTCTTTTACGGTATAAAGGGAATCATGAACACAATGAATATGAATTAAAAGAATAAGCTAGATTACTAATCAAACATAATGCCTTCATTGAACGCTAAATATTTCCTTTGATTTTTTATGTTTAAAAATCACTAAATTTATAAAGGAATATGATTTATTTAGAAAAAAAATAATTATCCTCTAAGATCATCATACCCACAAACACATTTTAAGAGTTAATTTAACAAAGACGTGTGCGACATTAAACAAATAATGTTTAAGAGTCAAAGGGGATCGACCAAACCAATATTACAGAAGTTCTCTCATTCAAGCACACTCTAATTAAAAGTTACCTAATAAAGACATGAGCAACAATACACAATGTGTTTTTTTTTTTATAGAAATACACAAATAATGTTGAAGAGTCAAAAAGGGATCAACCAAATAACTGCTGAGGTTTTTCCACCAAGATTATAGTGTACTATTTCATCTATAACATTCTGCAAAACAAAATGGAATGAAATGCTTGACTTTTTAATATCCCCAAAAGGTATAAAGCTAGATGTATCCAATTGTGCTGTGTCTCAGGAAATGCAGCCATATTAGACTCTGAATGACAGAAAGTTTTTCAGGTTTATCATAATAGATTCTGTGAAATATTTTTTCTTCCTATAAAAAAGGAATAACCAACAATAATTTCACCTCTCTCATAAAGAGAAGAAAATATTGAAAGAGAAAGAGCATACTTGAAGTGTTCAAAATACTTCAAAATTTCTATTGCATACTTGCTATAATGCATTAAATACGCGCAAAACATCAAGTAAAGAGATCCAAATTAACTGATAAGGAATTATAAGATTGACTCTATGCAATTAACTATCACGACACAAAATTAAGGTGGTCAAAACCAACTCTCAAAGATATTCCAAAATAAACCCCCTAAAAACAATTCTCCACATCAAAGA
>Ga0315914_1002183_pt1 | contig 29989 bp, 9 predicted proteins | sample MpolenodulesMG_FD_203920 | JGI IMG/M metagenome (GOLD analysis project Ga0315914, IMG submission 203920) | Medicago polymorpha root nodule microbial communities from Los Angeles, California, United States - elongated nodules | ecosystem: Host-associated > Plants > Roots > Nodule | place: USA...
TTTGAAGTTTCAATAAAATAAAATAAAAAAGATATTTATTTTATGAAAGAAAGAAAAGGCCATGGTCAGAGGTAGCAAAAGATTCAAATACAAAAAGGGTACATTAAAAAAATCAAGAAACCTTTGAAGTAAAAATTATTAGTTGATGAAGCTAAAAAAAATAAATTCACATTCTGTATAACTTGCTTAAGTAACTGTACTTGTACAAGGTAATTTCAGCCTCAATAATTTCCATTATACATGTAAATGTTATATGCTTGATAATCTTCCCAGAAAAAAATTCCATATACTGAACAGTCACAATTTCATACCTTGATTGGGTTAGTCCGTATAATATCTTTTTCTTTTTTGTTTGTATTAAAAGGACTAAAACAAGAGTATATTGCTTGGGCTAAAACAAAAAAAGGACTTTGATGAATTAAAAAAAACTAATAAAATCACGGACTAAATCGAAAGATGAGTATATTACAAGGTCCAAAAACATATTTAAGCCTATAATTTATTACCTTCACAAATCCTTGCCGCACCATATTGTGATCAGTAACAATCAAGGACTTCAGTGTGGTCATTTTTCTTGTAACATGAGCATGTCAACTAACCTGTATCATCAATATTTACATTAGTCTATTTAGAAATTTGAAGTCACAGCAGCTGAAAAAAATCATATGTTACCTTTTTCATGGCTGTGTAAGGGCAGAATAAGACAACCAACTCTATTTAGTTCATCATGAATCAAAATATGTGGCTGAATTGACCTAGAAATGGTCATCATGAACCAATGTTTTGAAATCCGGGCCAGAGTCGAACCGGTGAGACCTCCAGCCTCCAGGTGGATCAATCGATTCAACCATAGTTGAACCAGATGCCAAATAAATAATAAAAAATATAAAAGGTATTTTAGAAGTAAAAAAATAAAAATGTACAAAAGAATAAAAACCAATTGAACCAACCATGTTCCAATTGTAGTTCAACCACTTCAATCTGATTTAATCAGACCATAATACAAATGATGAGATCAAACCAACCGGTGAACTGGTCGGTTCACGATTCAGCTGGTTTAATCAGTTAGTTCGGTCCGTTCTTTGAAACATTGGCTGAAACGGTTGACAGACAAGCCAAAGACATCGTCGTATTTCCTTAATCCATTTGCAACTTCTAGTTAAGTATAAACATATACTAATCTTTATGTTTGTCACATTGTTTAAATTACATTTGTGCTATAAGCTAAACTAAGTGTTACAAGGATGAGAACCGGTTCTGAAACCAAGTCAGTTTCAAGTTAATTCCCTTCCCAACATAAGAAGAAAGGGGGAAAAAAGTAGATTGAAAAGGGCAGCAAACATAAGTTAAACTAAAAAAGCTCAAACTCTTCACAATCATCTATATCCTCTAAATCATTTGCATTCTCCTTCTGTGCAGCCATAGATGGAGCACTAGTTCCAAAATCGCGAAATTTGGGGAGCTCCGGTGGTGCCGCACACCGTATTAGAGCCCAGTTGAGGCCTTCAAAGAAGGGATGCTGTTTTATTTCTGCAGCACCTTTTATCGAACCTAATCGATTTTCAGGATCTTTTATCAACAATCCTCTGATCAAATCTCTTGCATGAAAACTGACTATAGGAGTACCTGGAAACTTAAGGCTCTCTGACACGACATTTGATAATGTATCATCATTTGATGGACCTTTGAAGGGAGTCTTTCCATATAAAAGCTCAAACAAAAATATACCGAAAGTCCACCAATCTACAGCGTTTCCATGTCCCTCACTTTTGATGATCTCCGGAGCAAGATATTCATATGTTCCAACAAAGGAGTTAGACCGTGCATTGGTAGGCTCAACTACAAGCTGTGGAAGTGGACCAACTTGAGCAGCTATGTCAGCCTTCATCTTTCGAGATTTTGCCCCGGGAGACAATAGAATAGGAGCAAAGCAGGAAACTTGCCAATCCGGTTGGAGACAGAAAGGGTGTATGCAACTAGCCCCTGAGCAAGGACTGGAGGTCTTCTTTGCGGCATCTGCATCGGGTGAAGATGATTTGACTAACATTGCATTGACAGAACATCTGAGTGACAGGTCAAAATCTGTCAGCATAATATGTCCATCTTCGCGTACTAGAATATTTTCTGGCTTTAGATCTCGATATACAACTCCCATCATGTGCAAATACTCGAGGGCAAGAAGAACTTCAGCAACATAAAACCTGGAAATCCAATGACATTACTTTAGTCAGGAAAATGACTGGAAAGTTATCGACTTGCATTAGTTTGTCATCCAGGGAAGCCATTTATCGTAAAATACAACATTTATGGGTAAATTTCCAATTTGGTCCTTGAAGTTGTAAGATTGTATCAACTTAGTCCTCCACATTATCAATATTCCAAAATGATCTCTAAAATTGCAAAAAGTTATTCAGGTTTGTCCCTCTGTTAATGTTTGTAAGGACTGTAATGACATCAAGTTCATAATGTCGAATGTGAATTGAAACTACGGGAATAATGTCGGGGATATAAGTATTAACAGATCCAAACAGAGGGATAAACTTGATTAACGTTTTCTAATTTTGTAGATCATTTTGGTATACTGATAATGTGGAGAACTAGGCCAATACAGTCCTTCAATTCTATGGACCAATTTGGGTATTTACTCCTGCATTTATACTTGAATAAGAACTCTACAACGTGTAACGATAATGCATAAGATGTTTATTTGTAGATCATTTATACTAATCAGCATCCTGCTGAGTTGCAGGCACATAAAGACTATTATTTTGGCCACATTAATCAATACAATTTTGAAATTTTCTATGTGATTTATTTCTCTTGGGGATTCCCATGACCTTCCATCCCTTTCCAAGCAAGATTAAGTTTCAAAACAGCAAATAGATATCTTTAAGTAATGAACAAGACTAGAAAATACCATAAACCCTACCTAGCTGCTTGCTCCGAAAAGCTCTTGTACGTTTGCTTCTGTCGCAGCACATGCAGATCACCGCCTGGACAATACTCCATAACCAAGCAAGAGAGCTTAGTCGTAGTAATATGGGAATATAGTGTAGGAAGAAATGGATGATCCAACATTTGAAGGATCTCTCTTTCAGTTTGAACTCTAAATGTTTTCTTCCTGCTAGCCAAAAATTCATTGTCCATAACTTTCAGTGCAAAAAGGCAACTAGTACCAATTAGTTCTGCAAGATAAACGGTTCCAATGTCTCCACTACCAAGCTTCCTTATCAGCCTAAAGTGCCTCAAATTTAAGTTACCATGCTGCTGTTGAATCCCACGAATAGCTTCCCATCTCGAGTGTTTTGACATGTGCGGTCGTTGGCCACTGCGACTCGAACCACTAAGATTGCTCTCTTCACTGATACTTGTGCTACTAGTACTATACTCACCCATGCTACTTTTTGAGCTCTGAGAGAACTCACCCTTTTCCTTTGATCTTGATTTTTCGTCAACTTTTGTAACAAGAAACTTAGTTTTCTTACTGAAGTTCAAACTAAAACCAGGTTTACTTGAATCCCTACTAACATTAATTGAGTTAACCTCAATGCTATGATTTGAACTGCACGGAGATGGTTTATCATCATTTTCTTTAATATCATGCTTAAGATCAGAATTTCCATTCTCCTTGTTGAAACTACTAGTAGCACAGCTTGAGGCAGAACATTGATCTTTCTTTACCTTTTTCTTAAGGAAGTTCATGTTATTGAATATTGGTTTTGCCAAACATGTACTAAGGCTTGAGTTTTTGCCCACTCCACTATCATTGCTAGAACTAGGTGGACAAGATGCACAATGAAATTTTTTCTCCCGGTCCTTATCCGGCATTGAAGAACTCAAACAAGATTTACTTGACGTAGCAGGATTCATTCTGACCTCTAGCACTTCCTCGGTTTGTAGCGTTTGCTTGCCAGCTTCAATCTCAGGTGGAAGAGGAACGATCTGATCTTGGGACACAAACCTAGTTGTCATTTCTTTTAAGCTTGTTGCGTTGACCACAGCAATAGAATGATTAGCACTTGAACTCGATATTGCTGCTTCCGGAAATTTACCGGAAGGTGTAGATATCTCTGGCACTAGGGAGATTTCGACCAACTTCTTTACCGTGCCAACCTCTGATACTCTTGATGAGCTGCATTGCTTTGATACTCTCTTCAAAGCAGCCATTTCTGATGCCTGAGAGATGCACAATCCTCTAAGTGCCTGCTTCAAACTAACAGGCTCCGCGATGCCAATTCCCGAAGCCTGAAATGGACAAACTTTAATTGGCCTTTTGAGAGAACTCTGTTGCGACCGCGATGTACTATGACCTCTAGATGAACTTTTAATCTCAATAGCCTTGAAAAGACGATCAATATCATCTTCAATGGAATACCTTTTTCCTGATTTGTAGGAACAACTACTCTGAGGTTTTTCATCTGTTTCGAACTCAGGAAATATCTCTTCCCTGTATTCCACTATCTCACATGTATTGCTAGATGCATTCATACTTGATAGATGTATTCGATGATTCGGTAAAATAACTAGCAACAACTTAGCTTTATCTTCTCAATTATAAAGATGACTCACATAGAGAATTGCAAGCAAATCAAAATCCTCAATAGAGTATCCTCTGGATTGAGCAGAATTGAATGACTGACATGAATCATCCAAACCTGAAATTTTAGTAATAATATTTCAGATTTAGTTAAGATAAGAATTTCAGTACAAGTGAAGAGCTCAGATAGTTATAATTTAATGCAGTAGAATCTATATAGTCTATATGAATTCATCTTGAATATTATTCAGTAAACATTTGAAACATACTTTATATAGCTTCAAGTGAATTAATTTAAATCCAGATTGAATAAGTAGGAATTTTTTTTAAAAAGATTAAATACTTTTAGATAATAATTATAGTCACCATGGATCATAATTAATAGCAAGCTTAAAACTTAATCCATCACTAAATAAAGGGTAGCTATAAAACACAAAAAAATACTTCTAGCTTTACAATTAACTTGGAATTGGAAATATATCATCAAAAAATAAAAGAATTAATCCAGCAAACACCTCAAAAACAAGAATAAATAAATAAAAAAAGCTACAAAACAAGTTAATTAATTATTAATGAGGAAAAAAAAGGGGTTGAAGAAAAACATTACCTGAAACAAAATCCAAAGGCAGTGTAAGGGAAAACTGAAAGAGGCAAAAATAGAAAATATGAAAATGGAAAATAATAAGCTTAGAGGGGAAGGTTGAAATATTCTAGGGTTAGAAGTTAGAAGTTTGAGTGTAAAAGACAGAGAGATGGAGGGATAGTGAATGAGGAAAGAGAAAAACATAAAAGGTGTGAAATGAAAATCACAAGAAGCATGAGAGAGAGAGAGAGAGAGAGAGAGAGAGAGAGAGGCACAGTCAAAGTACAAGTAAAATAGTGTAACTGTAGTTGCTACAAGCACATTACACTACACACAACATTACTCTTGTTTTTCATTATTGTGTTGTGTAACTAAACTGTTACACCAACATTAACGTAACACATGACATGATGTTGTGTTCCAGAGGCACACAAACACGACAGACACAGACATAAAGAGAGGCACCTAAGTCTAAGTGTATCTATGTCAACTACTCTCCTCTCCTTGTCCTAAACAAGGTTAAATATGCTTTTATCCCACTAAATATAATAATTTTTCGTTTTCGTTTCTCAAAAACTTTTTCCATTTAATTTTTATAAAATTTTCAATCACTACATTTAATCCTTATTTTTAAGTCAATTTTTATTTTTTTAATGAAAATGTGTAGAATATTATAAACATCACTCAAAAAAATATTTTTTTTTTTAACAAAACATAAATTAAATATGAATAAACCACCAAAAATATAAAAATTCATGTTTTGTTGAAAAATTCTATTTTTTTTTTGGAGAGATTCTTATTATATTATAAATTTATTCAAAAATATGAATTCTACGTATAAGTTTACTTTAAAGAAGAGACCAAAAGTGGAGATGAAAAACTTTTAGAGGACTAAAAGTTCAAGAAATTTTTTAATGGGACCAAAACAAAAAGTTGACATATTTACAGGGAGCAAAAACATATTTAACCCTTCTAAATATAAGAGAATAATTTTTTTTAGATTTATTGAATTATTAATGTATTTGGACTATAATATAAATTAAATACATTATTTATTTAATAATTTTTTTTTAAAAAAGAATCTTCTCTTGTATTTAGGATTGGAGGGGGCAGTGGTGGATCTTGAGTTATTTTGTTTGGGGTGCCAAAAATGCATGTACTATATATTAAACCGTTTCGATCAGCAACCATGAGTAATTAACATGTCAAGTGACATTTCGCTGAAAGAATGGTCTTCGTTCCCCTGTAATCGAAGGAAACTTGTTGTATGTTTATTCCTATTGTTATATATGTAGCAAACTTAAGGGATGTCATGGCTCCCATGAGTCCTCAAGGAGATCCGACCATGGCAAGGGTTATAAACTTAAAAGTGGTATGATATTTCTTTTGGAATGAAATATATATAGAGAAGAGGTAGCTCAAAAGTCAATGTATAAGTATATGGTTAATGATTCAGTCCATACACATCAACTTTTTATTTACATTTTTTTGCTTATATTTTATTCGAAAAGGAGTACCGAATTTCTATGGACTTGGATCCTCTCATTTTCTATTCTCTCATTTACTCTTCTAACTACTCCTTTTGAACTCTCTTAAAAGAGAAATTCAACTTTTTTAGTTTCATTAAATAAATTTTGATCTAATTTTTAATATAAATGACATACATCATCAATTGAATGAATCTAAAAATTGAACTTTTTTTATAACAAAGACCGGAGTAGTATTTATCTCTCTCTTAATCTTACTCTCTTCATTAAAAATAAAAATATAATCAAGAGAGAGGAAAGCAAAAAATCTAATTTGTATTTGAGTCTTGCTAACAAGTGCTCATGGGCATTGATTAAGGAATCCATAAATATAAATTATGCCTTAAAAATGTAAGGTGTTACTTTAGATCAAGTAATAATTACACTACTTTTTAAATAAAAAGTTATTTGTTTTGGTTAACCAATGTCCCTAATGCATTAGTTAGCATTCTCCTTCGTATTTTTATACCATTGTTAATTTAATAATATTTTATTTTAATCAAATTAACATTTGATGCATTTTTATACTATGTTCCAAAAATTGTCACATTTTATGCTAAAAAGACAAAAAAATTGTTACATTTTAATTGATCAATATCATTTCTCTATGTAACCAGAGTGTCTATTATTTTATTTTTAAAATTCTAATATATTTCAAATTATTGGAGAAATGTCTCATCATTGTTAGATTTTGAATAATTTTTAAGTATAGATTTACCATAGATAGAGTATACTTAAAAGTTTAAAGTCAACTCAAATAGAAAAATGTGGACCCCTTTATGAATGGAGAAATGTTTCTCAAACACATAAAGGACACCCAACATCATATAATGTACGGTTGGAAAACCCTTTTTAGTTTCTTTTGATATTATTTTCTCATACGTTGGTTTCCATATTTTGCTTTTTCGGTTAGTGTCTGTGTACCGTGTCAACGAACTTATCTTCCAATAACAAAACTCTTTTGGATGAGGCTTAATAAAATAATGAGATATGTCAAAGTATTAAGCGTGAGTCTCTCTATGTAATGCATAAAATAAGTATTTTTGTGGTCTCAGTGTCTTGCAGTGTCTTGCCCTTGTGCAAGTCTTGGAGTAGAAAGATCATTGTGCGATTTCCAGCAAAATTGTCTTTTAGGTAGGATGAAAAATTTCAATTGTTACATACTAAAGCCAAAATGTAGGTTAATTCTAACCGAAAATGTAGAAGTTTGTGGACGTAATCTAAGGTTTCACTAGAGATCTTAAAACCCTAATTAGCGGTTTGCGTTCTCTACTATAAATGTGTAACACATTTACGGATCTCGATTGTTTGTTCTCATATCGTTGAGATAACTTACAATTGATTTACTCATTTTATAATCTAAACATATCGGTCCCAAATCAATATTCAAAATTGATTATCACATGTAACTATATGATTTTACTGCAAGGAATGAAACCCTAACTACTACAGGTTGACAAAATAAATACGTTTGTGGATATACAAAGTTGTTGTGAGTTTGATAGGTGAAAATTAATGTGGCTTTTAAAAATCCTACACGATAATGGCATTTGATTTTCCCTTTCCCATTTTCCTTTGGTGTAGTGTTTAATAATAATGTGGTCCTCGTGTTCCATTGTACTTCATCTTTGATGTGCAAAATGACCTTGTCGGCTTGGATTTGATGTGAAGAAGAATTATTGTACAATTTTAGGGGAAATCAATAATCTATCTTGTATTCTTTCAAAAATAATCTATCTTGTATTGCATTTGTTTGTTCAGTTGTCTTTGCTAGTTACCTAAAGATTTTGATCTTTATGGTCCTTATTCTATTCATAGTTACATATTTAAGAGAATTGTTAAATATGTTTTTAATTTTTATAAAATACTTTTTTTTCCTTTCCAAATTTAGTTCCTACAACTTTTTTCTATGTTTGATTATTTTCTGCAACTTTTTTTTCACCAAAATTATCAAATGAGGGACTAAATATAGATGAAATTTGTTGTAGAGATTAACTTGATACTAGAAAATATTTTATAAAGACTACAACCATATTTAACAAAATAGATGGTATACGTTGTTTGTAAACTAGGGACAATTGTATTAGTTTTATTTTAGTTAATCATCTTTGTATCTCTTTTTTAAGAAGAGTAATGATATTTGTATAATTATTTTGTGACACTTTTTAGGACAACCTTGTTGTTCTTTCATCTTATTGGTCAATATATTTATGACACTCGTTCTTATAATTTTAGACTAACTCAAACTTACAAAATTGGGTAATAAGGCGAGGATTACCTTCACCTATAAACTCTTATTATGTTTTATTTCATCAAATGTGAGACTCTTAACACACTCCGCTCACGTATAAGATTGAACATCTAGAGCATGAACTAAGTGGTCCAATCATAGTGACTTGATAACAGGAGACCCGTCAAATTTCATATAGACTACCATCTTAAAATTTAGGTTGAACCTAAAAATTCAACATTATAAAATCGCTTGTAAGATGATGACATTTTTCACATACGAACAAAATAAGAAACAATCATTCACATTAGTGATTCTACACTCTGCATCAAAATTTCAATGGATGTCCATCCCAAATATGGTGATCACATTCAATGGAATTAATATCATAATAATGGACTTGTTTCATGCACTAAATTATGGAAGCTTTCACGTGGATTACCATTGACAACGGAACTACCAAATTCATGAACCCCACTAAGAAAGTGTTGCAATTTAATTAAACCCTTTGAAAGTTTATTAATGAAAAGGGCATAGGACATGTGATATAAAGGTTCAAACACACGAGAAATAAGTAAAATTTGTAACCTTGGTTGGCACTTGTTGAATTTTGAAAGCTTTGAACTTAATGTCATGATGCCAAAACAATGAAAGGCAATGCTTTTACTTGTGTTAGTAATAATGATGCATTGCTGGTAAATAAGACCAAAGACACAAACCAAACCGAAGGATACAAAGAACCTTTCTCTTTTCCTTCTTTGTGTAGTTTTTTTTCTTTCAAAAAGGACAAATAATAGAATACAAGGAAAGGCTAGGCTAGCTATTGAGAAGTGGCCATCTTTCTTGGACACATAACATATTGTGATGATGGCTACAAGATGAATGAGAGATACGGATAATATTTTCTAGAAAATAAATTATGTTTGGAGTCTTATAAATTCATCATCATTAACCAAGAGAGTCGCGTCTAATTGAATTTGTTAGTATACCATTATGTGATAAATTAAAGTTCGAATTTTGTCTGAAAAAAATCTCTAGTGACAGGGTCTCGGATAAATTATCTTAAAGAAAGAAAATCTATGAAAAGAAAAAAAATCATAATAATTTAAATTTAGTTTATAATGAAAAAATTATTTAACTTTAGATTTTAATTACGATTAACTATGTTTTTAATTCCAACAAAATTATAAACTTTTAAGTTTAGTTCCTAAAAAAAATTATTCACTTTCGGTCCTTATTTGCATTTTACAAAGACTATTTTGAAGGACTAAATATATCCCTTTTTTAAAAAAGTTTTTAAAGTAGGGACTATTCTTACAACCATTAAAATTTTATAGAGATTAAACTTAAACACTTGTGATTTTGTATAGACTAAAAGCATATTTAACCTTAGATTTTATATTTAAATGAATGGATTTTTTGTTTTAGTCAATGTTGAATATTTTTAAGCTTTTATTGATCTAAATTATAATTAGATTGCCAATTTCTGTTCTTTACTTTTTTACGTAAAATCATCACTGTTTTAGCCCTGCTTAGCACATATTTTAGGCTAAATAATTATAATTCATTTTATGGTTCTTGAAGTCACATGCCAACCTTCGTCAAAAAAACAAGCCACATGCTAACCAGTGTCCAGTAGTGAAGCTAGAAATAATATTCAAAGGTAGTCGATTTATATACTGTTTAAGAATTTTAAGAAATTCATTTGGTCGTGTGCAAATCCAACTAAAATCCAACCAATTTTAGAGGATTCTCCCCTCCCCGAAGAGTCCAAACGGATTCTTGTGCACACTTATTTCTTAAGTTGAGTAGAAAGTTTAAGAAATTCATTTGGTCGTGTGCAAACCATAACTAACCGACATTTCATTGAACAAGTGGAATGGAACTCTTCGTGGATGGGAGAATCCACTAAAATTGATTTCAATTATATACTACCATTCTTAAACGACTCAATATGCATGCAATTCTTAATGTGGAACTCCAAAATAGTAATTATCTCATGTTACTCAACTCTATTAATGGCCTAAAATTTATTGCATCAATAAATGTGATGTGACCCTTCAAACAAACAAAAAAACTGTGATGTCAAACAATACTTGGTGGACAAGCAAACTTTGAGATAACATTTCAGATATTTGGTTTCCCAAACCAAATACGACTATACAATGTTTCAGTCAGAAAAATTATGTCTCTATCTTGAGAAGGGAATTAGGGAAGTAGAACAAGTCCTCTAATAACAAGAAAAATAGCATCCCAAATGTGTCGGAACTGCACTATCAAGTCAGTTGCATTCTCACTATCCACTACTATTTTTAGACGGTGTTGATCATTTCTCAAAAGCTGCTCCACCTGATACATTCAAAGATAAACACAATTAATCAAGGATACAATAATCTGGCAATAACATTACATAGCTGATGAGGAAGATGTGTTTCATATGTCACCCAAACTTTACATGAAAGGGAGGGGCATAACTACCATGAATTTCTTTAGTTGGAAAAAAAAAGAGTAAAGATGCAACTAGATAACATAAGAAATGTTAATAATATGTTAAAAGACAACTTTTGCATTAGATAGCACAAGAACTCCAATTTTTTTTCGAAAAAATTCAATTTTCAAATGGTAAATCTATTGCGTGTTTCCTTTGAGATAAGAGAGACACCTCCCTATATTTGCAACTTGAATGGCTATAAAGTACTTTAGAGCACCAAAGTAAAAAGAACTTAAAACCACTGATCACTTTGTCATCCACATATACGTAATAATCAAGCATCTCTCTAGTCTCCAAATTCCATATTAAATGATATGCAAAGCTAAAGAGGCCGATGGTCATGCTGTTATTAATTAAATAACTATAGCAGGGACTAAACTGGAGAGCCGGCAGACATGTTTACTAAAACTATTGTTTGAAATCAGGTGAATTACTAACAATAGCATAACAACTTGATCACAACAAAAAAGAAGTTTCCTTAGTAAACGATATGCCATAATGCCCTGCACTTGACAACTCTCAAGAAAGCAATTTAATTTAGAGTAGAAAGTAAATCATTAACCACGAATTTTCAGATGTTCAAATAAACATCATATCCATTAACCAATTTGTGTTCGAACTTACACCGGATAATCAAAGTTAATAACGTTCAAGAATGTTTATTGTATGTTTAGTGTATGGTTAATGAGTTGTGACAAGTTGTTACATTCATTTCAGTGACACTTAATTTATTTTTAGAAACATTTTATAACTACCTTAATTTGAAAAGAAAAATAACCATCCCCTATAAAACCCTCTAACTTGTGTATTCAGAAAAAATCAATTTCAATTTTCATATGGTAAATCCATTGCATGTTTCCTTTGAGAAAAGTGAGACACCTTGTTTTACAACTGGAGACGCCGCTGACGATGATTTTCCTTCTCGTCCTGAAAGAGAAACCAATGATGATGTTATATAAATACATGACAATTAAATAGAAAGGATGCATTGATTGTGTCTAGTCCAGATACCATACCTTCAGGATTAATTGGTTTGTATACAAAAGTCAAACAACAACCAACATCTTCTTTGGTCAAGGTATAATCAGATGTACCAGCTGACACTAACAGAAAGTCTCTACATAGATTTATCATAATCAATCAAAGACAGAAGAGCTTAGTTAAGAAAAAAAAAAGTGGACATGAAAAGAAAGCAAATTTAGGTAAAAATAAGGTGTTGTGTATCCCTAAAGCATCAAATTAAAATTAATGCAACAATTCACTTTCAAATTTGTGGAAGCACAAATCAAAGAATGAATGCAATAATTCACTTTCAAATTTGTGGAAGCACAAATCAAAGACAAGAACATGATGAAGAGAATACTGACCCAGTATCCTTGTTCTTACGTAACCATTCAAACTTGCTAGGTCCCTCCCATCCACCAAAATAATCGGCAACTCCTTTAATGGTGATTCCTTCAACAACATCTCCAACTATTCGGACATTCCGGACTGAAGGGTGAGCTGCCATATGAATAAAAAAAGTAAACTATTAAGAATTAGAGATGGTTATAATTATACATAGTGTAAAAAGGGAAGTTATTCACCGATGATATAATTAATCCCTTATTTACCAATTATAACATTTCAATCACACGTAATTCATTTAGAAACATTTTATAACTTCCTTAATTTGAAAAGAAAAAAAATAACCATCCCCTCTGAAACCCTCTAAACATACTCTAAGTGGCTTGGTTCTTCTCCCTAACTTTTAAGGCAGGGTGTCAAAATGTTCGGGTACATATTAGAGAGACACACTCAAACACGTTATAAAAAGAAAGAAAGAAATAAGAGAGGAGAGGTTGCAAACAAATAAAAGAAAAAGAGAGTGAGGAATTGAAACGTGAAGGAAAGAGATGCAATGGTAGATTTAGGATCTAGATAGAATTTTGTATGAGTATAAATAAGAGGCAACTTTTAGCTTGTTTGCATCAAATCATAATTATTAAACATATCAAACCATATTCATAGTAGAAAGTTTTTATTTATTTGTCACTTCTTTCTTTATATAAAACCCTATAACTTCAACAAAGTGCTCTGCTATAAGCATTAAAGAGTTCATTAGCTTATACAGCCACTATTGCAAGCCGTAAATGATAAGCAAAGCATACTGAGGCCGATGGTCATGCTATTATTAATTAAATAACTATAGCAGGGACTAAACTGGAGAGCTGCTGGCAGACATGTTTACGAAAGCTCTTGTTCGAAAACAGGTCCATTACTAACCATAGCATAACAGCTTGATCACAACAAAAAATAAGTTTTCTGAGTAAACAATATGCCATAATGTCCTGCACTTGACTCCTTTAAAGAAAGCAATTTAATTTAGAGTAGAAAGTAATTCATTAACCACAAATTTTCATAAGTTCAAATATACATTAAATCTATCAACCATCCAAATTGTGTTCAAATATACACGATTTTCAATTGTTCAAATATACATTATATCCATTAACCAAATTGTGTTCGAACTTACACCTGATAATCGTAGTTAACAACGTTCAAGAATGTTTATTATATGTTCAGTGGATGGTTAATGAGTTATTACAAGTTGTTGTATTCATTAATCATCTACGGAACGAAATAAATCACATTTGAACTGCGTTAATCTCTGGTTAGTGAATTTTTTACGCACCCTTTCTCTCTTTCTCTCCATTTTTGTAAACCTATTTTTTTACTGTTCTAAACATCTCAAACACAACCATGACCTAACTAAATAGGGAGACTATTCTTTCTTTTTTTGTACATGCAAAAAGGGTATAATGGTAATACAAGAATGATTATGTAATCAAAGCAATCACCTCGCAATTCAGGTGTTGTCTCAACGTATACTACCTCACCCGACCTTCTGAACACATCACTCACAACACATTCACGATGTATAATTGTTGGTATCTTATTTACAATTTGCAGGTGTGAGGGAGAACTTCGATTAATCATTCAACACAAGAATGTATTGATAGTGAGGGAGAACATCGATTAATCATTCAACACAAGAATGTATTGATATCATGTAAAATATTAATTACTAAGCGATCATCTACTAAACTGCAGAAGCTGATCAAACTTCTCCCTATAGTGCATAACAGTTAATAGTATTGAATTTCTTTTTAAAGTTGGATAGTTTATTGAATTCCTTTTTCTTTGTATCTTTTGGAAGCTTCTAGATTCTCACATCATAAATTTCTAGCATAAATGTTATTATTGTAAATTCCAATATTTTTACAAAACAATAGAGAAATAAAACATACTTTTATTCAAATTTTGCCACATATGACATGACTCATAAAGATATTACCAGGGCGAATGCGCTCCAAGCCCATGCAAATTCTTTTTTCACCCACAACGCCATCATCGCGTACTGGAGTACACTAGAATGAGATGAATTTTCCAATAACTTCTTTGGTAGCGCGATACTCCAGAAGTCCAGAAACCCCCAGTATTGGAGAACCAAAATCATCTTCATGCTGCAAATTCAGAAGATATTTTAGAGCATAAGTTCTCTGTCTGAAGGACAATTTTCATAGGTAGGAATGTTGTTTTTTATATGTTTCAATTACGCCAACATGAAGTAATGAAGAAAACAAAAAAGTCTCCCTAATGTATTAATACGCTTTCACTCAATTATAAAAATTTCAATTATTTGCCATGAATAACAGTCACCTGACCAAAATAAAAAAGGCATCAAAGGCAGTATACAAATAAACATATCCAGCACACAGTGCCAAATCCATGTTTGCCGTATTAAATTTGGCATAGTGGAACGCACGGTCCACCTAGGCAGCACACTACAACATCCGCCACAGGTATGGAAATTTATAATTAATTTCATACATTTCAAAGTGTTCCACCTTGCTTCATTATGACTGCCATTGTGTTTTTCCTATCACATTACAAGAACTAAAACATGTCTAAGCGAATATGCTCAAACCACAACAACATGGTACACTGAAAATCTAAATGATCTTATCTTTCCACGGAAGTCTAGAATGTATCAAGAAGTGAAAATCAAAACCCACTTGGGTTGGCCTGGTGGTATTGGATTGGGACCTGGGAGTGTGCTCCTCCTCAAGGTCTCAGGTTCGATTCTCCCTGGTGCAAATTTGAATGGGCTAATTTAGCTTCTTAAAAAAAAAATGAAAATCAAAACTGGAAACAAATAAAAATTTAATTTACCCACCAATCAACAGACACATATTAGAGATATAAGCCAAGCTACCTTAATATTGTTGAATATCTGATTAGTGTAATCTAAGCTAGTGTCATTAGTGTTAAGCTAACATTAGTGAGCTAAGTACAGCTAGCAAATCTATGTAAGCCAGTTGTCCTATATATACCTATATACTCATTGTATTCCACAACAATTTCTCATAATATAATTCTGATTAGATTCAGTTAGAATCTATCTTCTCTCTCTTCTCACTCCTCTAACAAACTCAAGCTTCTTCAAACTCATCAATGGAGTTTCTCCATTCCTAACAACACAGGGTAGGGATTAGGCTCCCATAACATTTATAAAATAAATTAAACATATTTTGTGAAACTTGGATGTGATTGCATACCTCACGAATATACCAATCGAATATACTTTTTCCTTCATGGCCTCTAACATATCCATATGAAGCAGTGAATATTCCACCCTCACGATAATTTCCAATGATTTCTAAGAAATTCAATTTTGGAGGAAGAGCAGCAAAAGAGATAAAGAGTTTTCATATCAAACTCTTGATAGATTTTAATCTCTAGTAGATCACCAATTATGTTGACTTTTGTTACTTTTGGCTTGCCTGAAATTGAGATGAAACATTATAATCACATGCCAATCGCCGATATATATTAGCAGAAAGTTAAATTCTTAAAATCATCACCGACAAACATTTTTTTCAAACTTAAATTTTAACCAAACTCTCCGCACTATGACATAAAACTTATGCATTCCCAAGATTGTTGTAAGATGCAGTTAATATTAAAATATATCAATAGAATAGACATTGTACATAAAAATAAAAGACACTTCCAAAAAATCATATCAGTGAACCATTGAAACAGTGTATTCCAAGATAACCCAAAATTTAGTTTTTAAAACATCTTTAAAAAAGGTTTAATTGCAGTTTTGACACCCTAAGTATCACAATCTTGCGATTTTTTCCCCTTATAAAAAACAATAACAAGTTAGCTCTCTAAGTTTACCCTCTTTTGCACTTTTGGCACCCTAGACCAATTTTGACCAAGTCAATGGATGCGTGGCACCCACATCACTTAAAGTGAGGTGCCACATGTGACTTTATTTTTTCTTAGGGGGTCAAAATAGCAAGAGTGTAATACTTAGGGGGCCAAAACTACAATTAAGCCTAATAAATAAAGTGACCTTGGTGCCAGGTGCCAAGTATGCATTGACTTGCAAAAGGGGTAAACTTGTGGGACTTATTTGTTATTGTTTTTTTATATGGGACAAAATCGCAAGATTGTGATACTTAGGGGGCTAAAACTACAATTTAAACCTTAAAAAAACTTAATGACATTTAAGGACTTGCTTTTACACAAATAGTTCGAACAATAACACAACACCATTACAATAACAAAAAGATGGCATCTAATTTTTGAAATTACTAATGATACAAAGAAATTAAATAGAAATGATATCTATTTAATAGTATAATTTGTTTAAGTTTGTTACGAGAAACTGAGAAAAGTTGATCTTGTGGTGGGATGTGGAATTCTTGATTAATCTTGGCTTGCAATTGATCCATGATCATGTTACCCTTGACTTTAACAGCCGCAGATTTCGCACCTTTGTTCACAAAAATTTCATATTCCTCCTGGTTATCCATATGTATGTTGTGACTAAAAAAACAAGAAAACCTAAGTTGAAATGGAATGGATAGTAGAAGAGTAAGAAAACGCTATGGAAGAAGATTACCTGTGAGAGTCGAATAGGGTTTCTTCTGTGAACTGAAGTTTTGCTGATTTCGGGAGTGATTTGCGGTCCCTAAACCCAGCAGCAACCCATTTTAACATTCGGTGTTCTTCTATAACAAAAAAGGAAACTTACGCTATTCTACTAACTAAGGAAATTTCTTAATATGGAAGTGAAGAAGGAATGTATTAGTTGTCCTTCTCGGTAGTTTGCGTCAGAAGATTTATCGTTTGTTGTAAATGGACTGGTAGGTGAAGGTTTGCTTAAGGAGTGAACCCATCACTCTTTAAACATTTTAAAATAAGTAATTGTTATTATTTAGAAGAGTAAAATATTTCAATTTCTAATGCATTGATTACATGCATTTTCATAAATACTTAATACTTATCGTCTTTAAAGAATATTTGGGGACCTCGTTAACATTTTCTCTTTGTAAAATTCGGTTGTATACCGTTTGGTCACTATTATAAGTAAAAACCAAAATTTTAGATTCATTTTTTAAATGATGTAAGTGGTCTATAATAATGACCATATACATCATTAGTTGAATGAATCTATAACAATGACGAGAGAGTGTAATTTAGTTTCTACTTTAATTTATTATGAGTCATGTCTAACTTCAAATTAGTTATTTTTTTTTATATATTTATCATTTAAATATATATTGGTCTTGTATTTTTTTTTTCTATTTATCGTTCAATAATCTTGCTACAATGTTTTTTAATTATTTTTTTCAATTAGTTTAGTGGTTAAAATTCACCTTTTTTAAGGTGAATAAGTGACGTGTTTAGGGTTCAAACTCCAGACCTTATAATAATGCATGTCCCTACCAACGGAGTTATGCTCACGGAGACTGTTTTTTAATATTTATCCGTCATAAATATTGATTTTGTTATGAAACCAAAGAAATAGATGACACATTAACTCATTGCTATATGAACATTCACTTATAATATTCATAACAGATTTCATGTTTTTTATATTTATTAGTCACAACTTATGGTCACATGCTTTTTTTTTTATAAACATTTATTATCAATCATAAATCTTGGTCCCGTGTTTTTTTTAAATATTTCTTAGTACAATATTTTATATTTATCAGTTGTGAATCTTGACGTCGTTTTTTTATATATTTATCACACACCAATTAAGATCCCTTTTTTTTATATTTACTAGTGGTAACATGGAAAACACCATCATATTTTCAGAGTTAACTAGTGCAAGTATATATTGTCTCATGTAATAGTATAAAAAAGATCGAATTCATAGGTATCGAGGTGATGTAGCTTTTCAAAACAATAAAACAATTAAAACACTTAAAAATCTCAGACGACAAAATATGGTTTAGAACCATGAATCACTTATGAACAAGTGGCCCTAGGGGTCTTCCAACACAGTCATCGTGATTAACTTAAGATACTACTCTTTCGAGGTTCGTGTCTGCCAAGTTTTTCATAGATCATTCCATCCCATTTTAGTCGGGTTGTGAGGACTGAAAAATACTTTTAAATTGGTCTTCACCCTAAAATAAACCTTTTACCCCAAAATACTTTTAAGGCATTGATTGGCTTTAAATCAAAATGTGCATTGTTCAAAATACCACTATTGGGTTTAGATATAAGCGAAAATCCCAATTCTAACATATAACACAACAATGGAATTCCATAATAGTTGGATATCATCAACACCATTGTGCAAGAAGAAGTTACACAACACATGTTTTTTTAGGGAATATGAATCATTCATGTCATGTATGAATACCTTTATTGCAAAGGCAAAGGCAAATCTAGAGACCACCAAACGGAAGATTCTGTTTATAGATTAAATTTTCTATGAATCATTCAAGTGAATGCAAAGGCAAATCTAGAGATGACATCAACGTGAAACCAAACAAGGACACACATGTCAATGTCATGTTTCAAGTAGGAAGACTTGCATTTAAATTTGCTCAATGGTCAACTAAACATTAGTATTTCTCATTTCAGCAATGTGACTTGGTCTTTTGAGGACCAGTCGACAATAAATCATTTAACTACTCCCTCTATCCCATTTATGCGTCCGGTTGTGAGTAACGGATTTTTTTAGTAAAAAGGTGGAATGCAAAAGCATCACAACACAAAGAATGAGTCCAGCTAGGTTGACACTTCCACTAATTACTTGCATGAAACCATTAATTTATTGAAATAAAGGAAAAAGAACAAAGATGGAGGACGAGAACACAAATATATGAAAGAAAAAAATTAACAGAATCTAAAATAAAGAAGACTTTAGGTTCGTTTGGATCGACTTATTTTATATATTTTATTCATAAGCTTGTCTGTCACATATGGAGTAATTTTTATTTGTTAATAACATACATGTCTAACAAAATTAACAAAATAATAAACTAGAAGTTATCAAGAAACCCTGCATAACACTGACTAGGGAGCTGCCAAATACACAATCATCACCTAACATTTGAAAGAACATTACAACTAAAATACAATCATAAAGTTGAAAGTTCTAGAGATTCCTAAGGCATACATCTTGGTATGATACATAGAAAGGAAAAAACTATTATGTGAATTTGATGATAATACATCTTTTTCTTTTTTATTAAGAATTTCATTTTAGAGGATTTTTCGTTCGTAGGGAGCTAGACTACTCAATAATCTAACATTATTAAATAATAATCTACATGATCCCGTCAAAAATAAACTACATAGATTTTTATAAGACATTAAATTTTGTTTGGCATAAAATATTTTTTATTAAACTACATAATCCGACTGGTTCTTCACCCGAGATCAACTATTTTTATTAGATAAACGAATCGAGCACATGATTCATTCTAGGTTCAATCAATTGATGACATTGACACCATCCTTGAGCTTTCATGAGACAATTCAATTTATCTTTATTTATAAAAATGTCAATGTTTTTTCTGCCACATTACAAGTTATCTTTACTTGGTCAAAAAATAAATTATGTTTAAAAAAAAAAACTAGCAATATGACTTCACAAGCATAACTATATTTTGACTGGCGTATTTGACCCAGCATATTTACTTCTTCTGATGAAACACTGAAAGAAAAAAAGTGTTTGATATAACATTTTGACAAAAACTATATTTTGGATCTTAAAAAACCACCGTGTCCCCGTGATTTCATCAAACTTACCGTGATTCTAAACATGCCAGCTGACAGCACAAAGAACAAAGTTAACTATAATTAGAAAAGGTTTAGCTCAGGTGAACACATAAATTTCTCATGTAAGAACCACACAAGCAAGTTGATCCACTCCAGGGATACCAAATCATGTTAAAGGGTAAAAGTTTTGCAAGTTTAGTACTAAAACACATAAAAATCCCCATAACAGCAGTAAGAGACTAATGACCCACTTTATTTTTAGAGTCGACTACATAGGTCAAACCACGTCATATTGTCGTGTCACCAATCATATCGAAACATAAACTTTTAACTCCATATCACAAGACAGAATGTTATTAGCATATATGTATCTCTTAAGCCCTTCTCTAACCTCAATAACTTGTTCATTCTTTTGCTTTATCATACAGATCAACTGCAAAATTTCTCAGACTACAATTTATTTAATCTTTCGCTCCCCTAAGATTATATGAATTAAAGATTTACAAAAACACATTCTCACCTGATATACAAGCTGCAATTTTAAATCACGCTAAATATTCAAGCTAAATGTCATCAATGATCAGTAAGTTGCAGCTAACTGTTAAAGATGAAAATGATTTTTCACCCCAAAAAGGTAACTAAAACCAACCTAAAGGATTTTGATGGCATATTCTGCGGATAAAACTTGAGTATAACGGTAATCTCTATTTTGGAAAACAAGTGCTTACACCTGCCTCATGCATGTATGTATGCATAAAAGAAAAATATAGAAACAGACCAAACCTTTAAAATCTTTCCAAAATTCATATACAAGTACGGATGTTTAAAAGTAATGACACTGTACATATACTTCTATAATTAAAAGGCTCATATATGAATAACCAGAAGCACATGCCTAAAAATAAATCTTAAATAACAGCACAAATATGTAACTTCCAACTAAATACTCCACTAAAGAAACTAATTTCTGTAAATGATCAGATCAGGCACGGACAATCTCGATTTCCAATACGATAACGATCAAATTCGGAGTCACATAAGATGATTGAGTTCTATCGAATGCATGATATACCACGGCATATTACTAACCAGATGACAAATAATATTATACATACAGCTGCATCGATAGCTAGAACAATGCGTACTTGGCGCCACCATTTCTTACGGACGTTTTGAGGGCCTGATCTCGTCCTCATTGAACCCATATCCTTTTGCAAAGAAGAAGATGTAGCAGCACCACCTTGGTTAATACCGTCCAAGTTTCCTGAATCAGGCCTTGATCCTTTATCTGTAGATTTTTTATGCTCCTCTAACTCAACATCTCTCATTGAAATCACATGATCCTTTACTTTCTTCTTCTCTTGCTTGCTAGATTTTCCCAATAAAGGGGCTTTGGTTGAAACAACACTTTCAATCTGTCCATTCAAATTACTTGGTGATGGAGACGGACCAATGCCAAATGTCGAGGAAGTTTCGTCTCTCCAATTACTACCACTATGTGAAACATTCTCTAATGAAGTGATCAGATTACGAATGACAGGAACCAGTTTCTCTTGAACGTAAACTGAATTCATGTTTGGCGAAAATCCCCTTGAACCTTTTCTAGCTACCTTTCTGAATTCATCTCTAACATGTTCCAAAAACCGAAGAACTACCAAGTTACCAAGACCTTCGTCTACAATTGTGAAGTAAACATACCCATCTTCCACTAAAAACCCGTAAGTCCTTTTACCTATAGTCTCGAAATACCACCGGTGGAAAGAAGGAACCGCCTCCAAGCACAAGGCTGTGACTTTCTCAACTTCTTTATCTCCACCACTATACGCATACAGGATGTGGCTACCTTTAGAAACACAACAGTAATGAACTTTATTTTGAATTGAATCCATTGAAGAGTGGTGCAACTACTATTTCCCGTATCAGCTTGCAATCAACAAAACTCAAATGCCAGAGCCGCAAATCATAAAAATTAATTACTTTGATTTTGATTCTCTCTCTTTTTGGATCTCAGATGTTAACGTGGTCTCGGAAAAGCACCGACACCCCGTTATTATAAAAATCAAACATACAAACCGAATTCTTCAAGTCTTGTCGCAAACAAGAGCAATGAAGATTTGGCTAAAGCAGGTTCCAACAAACTCCTCAAGAAAATAGGCAAAAAAACCAAACAAAGTGATAGTAACTCGCCAGCCACAAATTCAAACACCTCCAAGGTTACCAACACAACCCTTCAGCAAAGTAAATCATTAACGAAACACTTCAGGCTTGCCAAGGGTCCAACTTGACTATTCACATGGAAAAAAAGGCAAACCTTATTTTAGTAAAGGAACAAACTGCCAGTAATAAGGTAAATAAAGTAATAACAAGAAGCAACACACAAATAAAATACAAAACTCATCAATTAAATGTTATGTAGCACTGACACTATAGATTGAAGACATGTTCAATATACGACATAGAGAAGACACTGTCACATGTAGTTACATTCAATCACTTTGATTTTCTCAAATTATTAGCAGTAAATAAAGTTATAAAAAGAAGCAACAGGCAACTAAGAAAACAAATCTCATCAATTAAATGATATATAGCACCAACACTTTAGATCGAAAACATGTTCACTATCTGACACAGACAAGACATCGAGACATGTAGTTAGTTACATTTAATCACTTCGATTGTATCAAACTATTACCAGTAAACAAAGTAATAACAACAAATAAGATTCATTCATCGACAGTTCATATCAAAGACGTATTCTGTGTCCGACTCTGACAAGACACCGAGACATGTATTTTACATTCAATCACTTCAATTTTCTCAAATTATTACTGGAGTCTACGTGTCAATCTACGTGTCAGTGTTGTGTTCGGTGCCGGTTTTAGTGCTTCATAGATTAAATTAAATGATCAAGTAACTCCATCAGATCTTCAACCAAAGAAGTAACAAAATCTCAGATCACAAAATCTACAAACTTTAACATCAATAATAAAAAAAATAAACTTTAACAAAATAGAGAGAAGTTCAAATCTACTTTAACAAAATACTGAAATGAAGTCAAAGATCCAAAACATGAGAAAGTTGAAATTTTTAAGACAAACTAAAAGAAATAAACACAGCCCAATTAGTTAAACTAAAATGGGGTTATGAATCAAACTTAATTAGCACTGATTTTTTTCATTAGATTAAAATTTGTCTGAGATTAAAAGTGTTACATAGCTTAAATTTAAATTTGAAAATTAAGAGTATCGAAGTAGATCATACCTAATGCATGTGCGGTGGTTGGAGAGAGAGAGAGGACGAAGACGAAGAAGGACGAAAAAGTCTAGTTTCAGATTTTGTTTTCGACAGTCGAATAATCATGTAAATAAATAAATAGTGATTTTTTGAAGAAAAAATAAATAATGTTTACGCGTATATTTTATTTTATGAGGACTGAATCACTATTTTCACTTTTAGAGATATTGACTAGGTAGAACAATTTACTATTTTAAATTATGAAATGATAAATTAATTATTTTTTAGGAAAAAATGATAAATTAATTTGTTAGCCAATTTACTACATTTTATTGTGTTGGTCCTTCTATTTTTTAGAGAGAATATGACCTTAATAATTTAAAGTTTAACCTAAATTGCGACAAAAAAGTACATGTAGTATTAGACACCGTTTTTCTCCATTTCAACAAAGAGAACAAAATTACGTAAACGACCATTGCAACATTAACAAAAAAATACGTAGTATTCGATGCCGTTTTTTCTCCTTTTCAACAAAGAGAACAAAAATCACGGAAACGATTATTGGTAATAAATTCATTGCATCATTTCTTTTTCTTATGCTCTTGTATTTTCTAAAAACATGAATTTATTAGTGGTTAATTTGTTTTTTAAAAGAAAAAATTCATTAAAAAATACGAAAAGGAACACAGTTATGAAACTTTAAAAAACATGTTTCGGCTAGGCATGACTTAGACTACGTGTTGACTGAGTATTCTTGACGTAGACTTTGTTAAGTCATAGACATAGAGATAGAGGTGATTGAAAACCTTCAAATTGTAAAGATTAATTTTAATTTACTTCTTAAAGAAAAGGTTAATTTTAATTTGTATTTTATATTTTTTGGCTTTAAAAAGCCTAATACAAAAAAATAGTGTTGGACGTGGTGATGTGTGTTAAAGGGTTTTACATTGAATAAAATATGACATCAATATGTGTTCATAAGTGAAGACAATTTTCACCATGCAAATCAGTTTTGTAGGATTGTGTTAGGTTTAACCACGATTTATATTTTTTTGGTAAAAAAATAATTTAATTTTTTCCTAAAAAAATAATTTTATTAACTTTTTGGAACACGTAAATAGATAAAATAATGATATCCTTAAAAAAAGATAAAATAATGATAAGATATTTTGCGTATGAAGTGGAATTTGGTTCAATTGGGGTAAGGATATCCCTGGAACTGGAAGTGATTCATTACATTTCTTTTTACAGCAAAAATTAATTACAAATTAGATATGGGGAAGTGACTCTTTTTTTCCTTTCTTTTTTATATTAGAAAGTGACTCTTCACTGTCACCTATGGGAATTAAAAAACTGTGATATATAAAAAAATAAATTAAATATATAGTTTAGTTTATGCAAACATACACCACTGACATCAAACCGTGTTAATAGGAAAGCATATGAATTCATGAGTTGGTTAGCACTTTCCTTTTGTCACTAAAAAGAGAAATAGAAATATTTTCATAATAATGATTTTGTTTTTGATTGCAACAATTGCCCGACAAAATTAAGTTTATTTCATTTTAGTAGTTGAAAGTAAAATACTTTTTTTTTTCCTTCTTTTAATCTTATATGTAGTGGCTTAATCACTTTTATGTATAATCTAATAACTTGTTTTTCTTGCTTTGTTTTGTATGTGTTGGATCTATAACGGTTGCTAAACTCTTGATGTTCTACTCCGTCACACCTTGTGCTGGGTAGACCCTTTGTTCATTTTATTTTATTCAATTTTGATTTATTAAAAAAAATAATGATTTTGTTTTTTCTAATAGTAAAATAACCACAATAATTAAGTTTTTTTTCTTCAGTTTTTTTTTCTCCATACTTCTCATAAATAACTTAATTTGTCCAACTGATATTGGATAGACTTTAATACTATTATTAAATTTTGAGTTGAGTAAAACTCAATTTTACATAACCAACTTGTATGGAGACTCTTTCTACTTATAAATGTTAGATATGCTTCTCAACACTAAACTCATATTCAAATATTATCTCATCCAATAGACGACTCTCAGCGGATTATGTAACAAAGTTTTATTTTCTACTGTGAACCTCCTCAACTCAAGATGCACAATTCTTCAGAGTTTTAATCAATGCACCAGATACATAGTTCACTTTTTTTTTTTTTTTTTTTTGTGTTAATTGGCACAATTCTTCTGTCATTTGTTAACATATTTGGATATAACACTTCAGTGTGACTCACATAAAAAAAACATTAACCTTTTTCTTCTAGCTGAGATATGATTTTGTTCATAAAAAAAGCTGAAGTAACATAAACAAGCAAACCATCCTCAAGAAAAAGTGGAGGTTGCTCATGGACTACCAAATAAGCATCTTAATCACACCCAAAATTAGGTAGAGTTTGCAGCATTGTTGATTTCCCAATAGATATGATTAAATTTCATATTCCAGTTCTCCACATGAAGATGTCAAATGTGCTCAACTATTAAGGCTACTAGATTACTAGTCTAACTACAAATGGATTCATCACAAGCTCTACATTGAGGAACCCTTTCTTCTTAGCCAAAAGGATAACCCCTCAAGGGTTATATAAAACATGTTTTTCTTTGGACTACTGGCGAGAGATAGGGATTAAATACATAATTAAAAGAATCCATTTGCTGACAAACTTGACCAGAGAAACACAGTAATACAAATCTTCAACGTATAGTCATTATAAAGAGCAACTTTTGACCCAAATAAATAACTTTATGCATAATGCTTCTTTGAATAAAAAAATATTGTATTTCAATTCTATATTTGAAATTCCAAATCTATGCAACATGTTGATAAGTTCTAACCAAGAGACAAAATATTTCTAAGCATTGAAATAGGCCAAAGTGTTTCTGCAATATAATTATGCTAATTCAAAATATTCCCACTTTGAGCAGAATATTAATCAAGTTGATGGTAATTTATCATTTATGCAGACATGTATAACAACAATAATTAGCATAGTACCTTCTATTTACTTCCAGCACTTTAGACAACATTGAACAAGTTGAAAAGATAAGTAGTTTAGTATTGTACTCTAAGAAGTGTATGAAAAGATAAATATTAACCAATCAGATGTACCGAAATATATTTCCAAGCTGCTATAATGCCAAAAGTGTAGTTAAAAGCTTATAAACTAATAGACTACTTATGTCGGTAAATAAACTCAAATAAGTATCCAAACAGACTCTAATGCGATAATACACAAATTAAGACAGTAATCAAATGTTGAGAAAAAACCTTCACTAAAACATGAGGGAAGAAATAACACTGAAGGCATGAAGCAATGTCAAATATTAGACTAAGGTGAGTAGTAGTTTATGTGAGAAGACAAAAACATCCTCAATAGGGTAGAACTGTTTCAAACACAAGCTTTATTCCCCCCTTCTTTGTTTAAAATCTCAGTAAACAATATAAAAATAGCGAACATTATTCTATTTGCTATCTCGAACAAGAATTTATTATCATGCACCGGCTTCAGTAGATTGTTGTCTTAACTCTTCGTCAGCAGCATTCCTTAGAAACTGATCCCAACCACTTCCTTGACTTGTATCCAAGTAATCATGTGGAACTGCTGTTTTAAGGCCCGGTCTAACACCGCAATAATCTTCGACAATTCTAAACTCCACACTATCATCTCCTTCACTGTGAATATGCTCTAATTCTTCCCAGGTAAACAACAATGACAATGTAAAGCCACCCCATGTGTTGAAATCCACAATCTTAACTCTCTCATCATTTGTAATGTAAACATCAAACACATAGTTTTCTGACTCAAATTTAGTTCTCACATAATTGTTGAAAAATCCTTGTATCTGTAACAGGAGATCATTCTTCTTTTCAAGAAGAACGGGATAAAAAGTAGTAACCTCTCGCTGAGAGATTCCGACTAATTTCTGATTCCGCACGAAACACCGAAACTCCATCTCTGGCTTAAGGGACGGGTACCATTTACGCAGAGCAAGGAAGAAATTATGAGGTCTAGATGAAGATTTATCATGGCAAGAATCATAAGCATGGCATAAGTCGTGGACTAATGAGTCGGACGCCCGGAACAGAAGTGCAATCTCACTGAAAGTGGTGCAGCGAAGAGAGCCAGAAGTACTTATCCAAGCTGAATCTTTTGGTGAGCTCCAATTCAATTTGGGAAAGACTGCACCTCCAAGTGACTCGACGGATTCCTTAACTTGCAACTCAAGTTCTGGAAAAGAAGGGGGTGGAGAAGATTCTTCTGCTTCATCTTCAGACCCCTCTGACACCTGAAAATCTTCTTCGTCAATAGGATTATGAATTCTATTCGGAAATGCATCTTCGTTTAAGACAGAAACAGGCAATAGGAAGGGTCCCGAGTCGTCAAGAAGGTATTGAATGAAAGATTCAGGAAGTTGATGAATTAAGGTCTTGATGGATACAGATTTGAAAATTGGGTACCATTCCTGAATCTGGCAACGATTCACCTCTTCCTCTTTTATATTCTGCATTGTCTTAAATCAAAGCGGTTGAACAAATTGTCTTCAACTACCTGGTATGCAATAGCCAGTGGCACATGATTAGTAATTAAATGTTGAAATGTAGTCAATTATTAGCTGTCAATATAGGGTGACGGCTTGACAAGAAACATCAAATAGATCAATTACCGATTTCAAAATTGCAATGAGATATTGAGATGTAGCCATTGGTACATGACTAGTGATTAATTGACGTATTTAATTACATTACCAATTGCTGAAATTTGGGGCCTAACTCATCCATACAAAACCGGCTTGTAAGGTGAGGAGTGCCTCCTCTTTATAAACTCTGATCAAGCTTCCTATCTAACCGAAGTGGGACTAAATTCACCCCCCTCAAAGACAAGCCAACATAAGGCAACCAGGGGCAGATCACAATTAAGGTGGAATTACCAACACACCCCCTCACGTTCGGGGTGGGATTTCCAACACCTATCAATTTGGGTCAGCTCATATGTTGGCAAATAAAATGAACTCACAAAACCAATCACACAATTCATTGCATTACACACTAAAGCTAAGAAATTGTAATAAGATTAGAGAAAAGACTTTCATCTTTAATCTTTAAATTAAAAAGACCCTAAATAATTCAAAGTTTGGCAGTGAGGTAAACAAAACCTAGATAAGAATTATCTCGACTAGAGGTCGAACTTAGATACTACCAACCTTAGCTGAAGTTCATTAACCACATATCAAACCGACCCAGTACCAACTTAAAATTTGTAATGAAATCAAAAGTCGTAAATGACTTACTTTACTCTTATTTGTTTGAGTTGATTAAAAGCATATAACAAAACAAGTCATCTTACATAAAAAGTTGCTCAAAGCAGGATCACCCTTTTGATGACAAATACAAGTTTAACTATGCAAGATGATAGATATCAACAAATATGAGATCAATGTAAAGTGTCAACTACACATGTAGGCTATGAAGCACCGAGACTCTTTGGATTAGGCATGTCCTGGTGTCGGACACGCATCAGTGTATGACACAACACATATAATTACATTGAATTACATGATTTTTTCAAATTATTAGTGATGTCTATGTGTAAGTGTCCTGTGTTTGTGTCCGTGTCTGTATCTGAGTTTCAAATAACATGTAGGGATAACAAAATAACAACATCGAAACTTAAGAATTCTTTACCTCAACAATGATAAGAAGATGTGTAGAACTCTCCTGAAGCGTTTTCTTGATGAAGAATCACGATTTGAGAATAAGCAGGAGCAACTTTGATTTGGGGATATAAGGTTACCACAAGTGATGTATCATAACCCGGGTTTTAACTATCCGGCCCGATTTATGAACCATATAACGGATTCGGGTCGGGTTTTTCTGCCCCAGTTCACAAAAAAAATCTGGGAAAGTAAGAAATTTACAATGACCAACGAATACTAGAAAGTTTCAAAGTGAGAATGAGTGCAAGTAATTTGGTAGCAGATGAAGTGTGGAAGCAAATTGAATCTACACAAACTGGTATGTGATTAATTGGTATTTAATATAGTTTCATTTTTCTCATTTCAATCCAAAATTTCAAACTCATTTTTGCTTTAATTTCAATTTCACACTAATTTTTATTGCCCCTTTTTATTTTCATGTCACAGTGAATGATGATCAACTTTATATGTAAGTATATATTGCTTTCCTTTTATTTCTTCTTCTTCTTTTTTTTTTTTTTTTTGTAGCATAGATTGTTATTGTGTTTGAAATTTTATGTTTTGTTGGTTTTTTTTTTTATTTTTTTTTAATATATTAC
>Ga0315914_1002185_pt1 | contig 29984 bp, 16 predicted proteins | sample MpolenodulesMG_FD_203920 | JGI IMG/M metagenome (GOLD analysis project Ga0315914, IMG submission 203920) | Medicago polymorpha root nodule microbial communities from Los Angeles, California, United States - elongated nodules | ecosystem: Host-associated > Plants > Roots > Nodule | place: USA...
ATTGATTACCGATGGAAATAGTGGTAATTAGGAGGAATTTTTGGCTATAAACCTTTTACTCTTCTCTTGACTAGGTTATCATCTTGCATTGGCTTTTGGTTATTTATGATTTCATATTCAGAAATATAATTTGATACTACTGCTAATGGCCTTGTCTTTTATTGATTAAGCGAATATATAACACATTGCAATGCATGTTAATATATTTCCTCTATTTTGCCTTGGCACAGGCCTTCGAGTTGAAGCGGTTGTGCAAACATCCGTCAGTTCAACCAGGTACCGCTTCTATTTACCTTGATTTTGTCAATTTTTGGTTATTTATGAATCATCCTTGTTAATATGAGGTATCATGATAAATAGAATTTCATAATTGTATCCTTGTTGCATTGCCTGTTGATTCTGTTTTCGACTTTTGTTTGCTACTACGTTGGGTTAATGGGTTTGAGTGCATAGCAGCCAATGTTGTCTTGTTTAAAAAATACAATTTTGTTCTTTACGGTGCATAGCAGCTAATGCTCATTGATATTATTTTTGGCTTAATCGTTTTATTAAATTGGCTTTTTTCTTTCAAATTTGCTTGTGAATTCGAATTATAACCCTTGATAAATTAATGTTTGCTTGAGCTTAAGACATGTTTGCTGAATCACTTGTTTGTCTACATGCTCTTATCGATTAATGAATATTGAATTTAGATCCCTTGTTCTGCATCAGAATACACACACACACACACGTATATACCGTGTCTGGCTTTAATCAAAGTATCTACATATTATGCTTCTTTGTTGATCTGGATTGATCTTAATTGCTCAAAATCTTTGGATTCTTGACACCAACTAGTTCTTGACTTGTAGTTGATTTATGAGAATTTTCTGTACTAAAAATCACTATTATGTTGCTTCTGAATTGTGATGGACTTGTGGTGCATTACATTGGTATTGTTTTTATGCATTACATGTGCATTTTTTTAATCTATTTGCCACCTTCCTTTCTCCATCTCTGAATACCCTCTCATGGCTTGGGCTGGCAGCTTAAAAATCCAACCTCATAAAGAACCCAAAAGCTCAACAGGTTGGTTTTTCAAATTTACCTTTGAAAAACAAATATCGAAAGTTGAAATACTGATTTTTTATGATCGAATTCTTGCTTTATTAAATCTTGAATTCAATGCTATTGTAGTTTAGCACTCTTTCAATTTGATTATCATTACCATATTCTCTTGATTTGTGACTTTGAAGTAGGTCTCCAGAGAGAAAGAGAGAGCTAATGTACAGTCTCAAAAAGTCCCATGTAGATTTGGCAAAGAATAATGGTATTCCACCTAAACATCTCACTAACCCAAATCCATTAGTATTAGCTTCAATATCAAAATCTCCAACACCAACTACTACGTGGTTTCGTCTACTACTTCCAATAAAGAATCTTCCAGAACCTCGAAACGACATCATTTTAGAAAGACTATCAACATAATCTTTCAACCAATTACCTTCACCGACAAAACTTGCTTGAGAAACCAACAGAGTCTCCACCGCAAGCACCGCCACATCATCTTTTTCACCGGAAAATATTCTTGATTAGTGTTTCCAACCGAAATCTCATCTTCTTCATCGATGAAATACTCAAATGTGAGGGCTTGGTAAGTCCTCCAGTCAGTTTCCTCAGCGACATTGCCATTGTCAGTTGCGGTGGCTTTGCAACGGTTGTTGATGTTTCCTATCTCCAAACGAAAGCTCTTGTTACTGGAAGAAGAAATGGAGGAGGGGCGGAAAATCTTCATAATCTCTAATGTCGATGTGAATACTATGATCGACATAACAGACAGGTTTGATTCAATGCTAACCAAGCGTCGATGCATTCTGTATGGAATGCGTGACAACAGAGACATAATCTATGTCCATCCTTTTATCAAAGGATACGGAGAAGACCATTTTGCTCGAACTTTGATAAACAAACGCACAGAGATTATGTCTCTGCAGTCACGCATTCCATACGGAATGCATTGAATCAAACTTGTCTGTTATGTCGATCATCAGTATTCGAATCAGAATGAGAGATTATGAAGATTTTCTGTTCCTCATCCACTTCTTTCGGTAACAACAGCCTTCGTTTGGAGATATGCAACATCAACAACCGCCGCGAAGCTACCGCAACTGACAGTAACAATGTCACCAGAGAATTTGATCCGAGGACTAACTCAGTCAGCACGTTTGAGTATTTCATCGATGAGGAAACACTAAACGGAGAATATTTTCCTATGAAAAAGACGATGCTTGCGGTGGAGGTGGAGACCTCGGTGGTTTCTCAGGCGAGTTGGTCGATGAAGGTAACTCGTTGAAGGATTATGTTGATAGTATTTCTAGAGTGATGTCGTTTCGAGGTTCTGGTTAGATTCTTTACTGGAAGTAGTAGACGAAACGACACCGTAGCTGGTGTTGGAGATTTTGACATTGAAACTAATACTAATGGATTTGGGGGAAGAGATTAGTGAGATCTTTAGGTGGATTTTAGGGGTTCCATAAATTGCGCATTTGCGTAAAATGCAAAGAAATGCACTATTAAATCAAAGCGGCATACTTTTTGAAGGTCATGTAGCATTAATATATAGAGCAACCACTAAACCATCACAAAATAAGTAATCTTCACCTAGGGGTTCTGGTTTCCATTCGTCAAGATTGCAACCAAGCAAATCATGTCTGAGATAATCGTTAGTGTATTCATGGTTTGGCCTTTGAAGTGATTTGTGAGAAATTCAATTCTATTCAAACAAATCCAACAACCAACAATTCAATTCTATTCAATAACCCTTTTCTTTACATTACGCTTAGCCGGACCCATTCTTCGAATTTGATCATAAAATTAATGATTGAGAAGGTCAAAGGAGACAAAAAATTGAAAACTACTAGCATGTTTTTTTAACGGCAATGACGGTTTGTTGGATGTGGGTATGATAGAGGTTAATGCTTTTACCTGGTGACTCTGAATCTATTCGTGTATGATAATCCACAAGATTCATTTGCGATTGACCCTACCTTTACCGCGAGTTTGCATTGACATCATCTTTAGTCTTTTTTATTTTATATTCTAGCACTTTTTTTAGAGGAGACAAAGGATGTTCATCAGCATATGTTCAAATCCAACATGATCGTATGCATGATTAAATTTTGCCAGGTCGAGTTCTTGAATTTTTTTTTTAGTATTTCTTTGTCCTATTAGAATCTTTCATGATTGCTAGTAGTATTAATAATATTTGCTGAATCAAAAATAAAAAATTGATTAGTTAGGCTTTGAAATTGAAGAATGTAATGTTTTGGAGTTGTGAACAGATAACTTTATATTGTTTATTTGGAACAGTTTAATGGAATTTTGTGTATAGAGACAAAATTTATTAATTTTTGTTGTATGTGAAACAACTTAGCTGAGTTATTTAAGGACTTGAATTGAAGGAAGATGGAAGAGCCAAAATTAAAGTTTGGTGGTCAAGCCATCCACAGATTGATATCAGAAAGAGGTATGTTGTTAATACCATACATGATATATGCTGTCATTGTCTTATTTAGTGTTTTAGTGTAAAAAAACTGATATTGACGTCGAAGCAATTCTAATAAATATGGCAAGCTCGCGAAATATAGAACAAACAATTTAAACAAAAAGTCAATCCAAAATTAGGATTATCCAAACATAGTATAGATTATCCATCAACCTATCCCAAAGAAATCACAATCATTCATGTCACAATCTAAAACCAACATATTGTCTTAATCAAGAATTGCGGAAACTGTAAAATTGTCTCGAAGTAGATAGTAACAAAACATATAAAAGTAGTTAGTAACATGACATCATAATTCATCAAACTTTCACTTAAGCTCTCCTTCTCATTTCCTAATCCATCCAATAACTTGCAGCCGTTGACAATACTTCATTGAACAACATATTGTTACTAGAATGTAGCAAATGAAGTGCAAGTTTCATCATAGTGCCTGTGACAACCTGGAAAAATACACATAATTATATATTCTTTCATGCTAGTTATAAAGGATAACTTGTGAAATAAATACGATAGTGACATGAAATAAACTTACATTAATATTTTGATAATCACTTCTGAATGCACATTCAATCATCCATTTAGCAACCCACACTCCACAATCATTTATGTGGAAAATTGAAGTACATTAGTGACACTGACAACAACCATAAATTAAAAATAGAAATAAACAAAGTATAATGAATGAGAATTACGATCCAGTATGCTGTGTTGGAAGGGATCTTGGTTGAATTATACAAAAGTTTGATATTGAATTGGATGAATTCACATCACTAATAGATTCATAACTTATTATTATGCTTATGTTATTAAGGTTTGTAATTTATTGCAGGCTATTTTTGTTGAGAAATTATTGAGTAATGAATCTATTGGTGATGTGAATTCATCCAATTCAATATCAACCTTCTGTATAATTTAACCAAGATCCCTTCCAACACTGCGCATTGGATCGTAATTCTCATTCATTTTACTTTGTTTATTTCTATTTTCATTTATGGTTGTTGTCAGTGTCACTAATGTACTTAAATTTTCCACAGAATTGATAGTGGACTGTGGGTTGCTAAATGGATGATTGAATGTGTATTCAGAAGTGATTATCAAAATATCAATGTCACTATTGTATTTAGTTCACAAGTTATCCTTTATAACTAGCATGGAAGAATATGTGTATTTTTTTCCAGGTTGTCACAGCCACTAGGATGAAACTTGCACTTCAATTGGTGCATTCTAGTTACAATATGTTGTTCAATGAAGTATTGTCAATGGCTGCAAGTTATTGGATAGAGAAGGAGAGCTTTGGCAAAAGTTTGATGGATTATGATGTTGTGTTACTAGCTGCTTTTATATGTTTTGTTACTATCTACTTCGAGACAATTTTACAGTTTCTGCATGTTTTGTTGCTTTCGACTTTGAGACAATTTTACAGTTTCTGCAATTCTTGATTAAGACAATATGTTGGTTTTGGATAGGTTGATGGATAATCTATACTATGGATGTGTTTTGGATAATCTATAACTCGCTGTCCATTACTGGTTTTAAAATTGTGAAGGAGGAGAGGGAAAGGTGGCGTAAGATTGCTCACATTCCTGCCATAGTTATCGATGACAATGAATCGATCACATAAGTTTCATGTCTAGGTGAGTTTCTGAAACACTTCTTTTTTGTTTAATTTCTTTCGTATTATGTGTCATAAATTTGATATTATTAATTTCAATAATAACATCAAAATACAATATTATAAGCTAACTCATTTATTTTTTAACATGGAATTAAAATTTGTGTCACCCCTGATTGTGAGAAGCCAAATTAGCATGCATGAACTGCAACCAAATCCAGTAAATGTTGTACTGATGAGGAACAGATGAAAAGGAGAAACAACAACTGACTGCAAATATGTTAGGTACTTCATATATATTTGAATGAGTTGGTTTTAATGCATTGACTATATCAAGCTTTTGTAACACTAGCTAAATTCTTCTCTAATATATGTTAGTCTAAAGGCTATCTTTTATGCATTTCCACGGTTTCTTAAGGTGATTAGCTTTCTACCCTTCACTCTCATACATGGCATAAAGATGTAGCTACTTTTTATCATCTTTTTTTTTATTCAGATTTTTTAAATATATGGAAAATATTTATAAATGTCTGAATTCCATCATAGGAATAATTTAGGATAATTCAGATTATACTACACGCGTTTGTCCAACTTTTATCATCTTTCCTAGGTTTTGCAACTCACCACTGCATCCATGATCCAACCTTTATTGGTCATGGTCAACAAGTTTATTATAGTCTCCTGGTAAATACTGATCAACTCCATCATTTGTGCCTAAAAAGTTTCATTTGCTTATGTTTACTGCTTTGTTCTTTTGAAAAAATGAACACCATCAAACTTGACAGAGTATCTTATTTATTTTAATTTAGGTTTGTATCTATCTACTGCTCAACTCGAGGTAGATTCGTCCAACGGTTTTCTGCACAAATCTGAATGATTTCCGGCGAATATCCAGGCATTCGTAGAGAAATCCTCGACATTAGTCATGGAACATTCATCCTATATTTTACACTTCACAAAATTATCATCCAAACCATGAAAGAACAAGAGTTTAGTTGAGTATACCGACTATCTACCCACTTCTGTTTGAGAAATTGCTGAACCATATTCTTTTCACTAATTCCAAAAATTTATTGAAGTTTGAAGCCTTTGCTTGACCTGTAAAGAGTACATGAGTTTAATTATAGTGACCATATGTCACAATACAATCATTGCTATGTGGAAGAAGAAGCAGGATGAAGAAATTGCCTGCATGTAAGAAAACAATATAGAAAACTTGCAAATGCAGAAAGGTTACGTGTGCCTCATTTAAACGGGGAAATAATAATAATAATAAACACCGTGTAATTCATGTTAGACATAAGATTGTTGGATAAATGAGAACGGATATATATATGCAAAAAACTAAACCAAGATGAAAATTGATTTTTTGTAACTAGCACTTCTATGAGATGATTTGGTATTAGTCCCGTTTGGATTGGCTTATTTTGAACTTATGTGGGCTTATCTACTCCCATAAGTTTTTTAATGGTTTTTGGGTAAATAAATAAAAATAGCTTATCATAGTTTCATAAGCTGCTTATGCCATATTTTAATAAGCCTAAATTTTTAGCTTACCCTCTAGCTTAACAAGAAGCTTATGAATTTATGTAACCTCCTTCGATTCTCTCTGGATCCACTTTTTCAAAACATATATTTTAATTATAATGTTAGTTATCTTTGACGGTGCATAAGTAACAAAATTGCTGTATACTTATTACTAAATTACGCACGTAACAAAGTTTTTTTTTTTAAGGAAGATTTTTATTATTTTTTTTGTTACGTAACAAAATGAAACTGAATATTAATATTTTTCTTATATGAATATTATTTTGTTACGTAACTATATACTTATCTAAATGTTAATTTTGTCTTATATGAATATTGATATTATTTTTAAGGACGAATATTGATTATATTATATATATAATTATAATTAATATATTATAATATTGTTTTTTACATCTTGATTAATTTTATGAAAAAAAATCTTGATAATTGTGGTTCGATTCTTTGATTTTTTTGTTAAATTAAAAATATTTAAAATTTTGATAATTGCTTATGTAATATCACATCCAAACACTTCAATTTATGTAAGTACTTTTTAGTGTACATATCTAAACATAAATAACTTATCAAGTAAAAGAACTTATGATGTAAGCTCTAATGTTATAAACCTTAATGCTATAAACATCTATATAAGTTGTTTATCCAAATGGGGTCTAGGTGTAATGCTTTTTGTAATCTGCAGAAACAATTTAATTATACTTCCAAACTGCGAAGAAACCAAATGACAATTATTTCAACAGTATCCCTCAAGACATTTAAAAGTTGGGCCTATTTAGATAAACAGCTTAATGTGCAACTTATAACATAAGTGTTTATCATGATAAACATTCTTGTATAATCAAGTTCTATATATAACAATAGATAAAATAAAGTTAAATTATTTTCGTATATGATGTAAGTTGTTTTCATAAGCTATCTTGGAATACTTATGAAAATAAGCTGACGACATATCATAAGTTGTTTTCATAAATTGTGCCAAACACTTTTATAAGCATGGGCAGACCTGGCCTGGGCCTGCTGTGGCAAGTGCCACACCAACCCAGGCCCATAAAACAATAACAACACACTTGCTTTCCTTTTCCTTTCTATTGTTCTTTCCTCTTTGGTAGAAAATTATTTAGGTCTTGATTGAGATTTAAGATGTATAATTATCAATAGTTCATGTGATTTTTAAAGCTTATGTTAATTGTTATGCTTCATCAAATGTCAATTGTGAACCAATTGTAAAACACACACGCTGTTAATTTCCAACCAATTTTATAACACACACAGTTAATTGTTATACTTCATTAAGAAGTGGTTGTGGGGTTATCATTTTTATGTTCGAGTTATGATTAATTTTACACAGATTAAACATCCTGCGAATTTCTTGCATATTAGGCAGGGTTATGATTAATTTTTTGTTCATATTTTGACATACTGTAATGGAGTATTCTAATATATTTTTGGAAATTATTTTTCACAACCTTTGGCCTTCTCTTGCGCCCTGTAAAATTTTCAAAAATGCCCTTGTACATTCCGGATTTTAAAATCCGGATTCATGTTTATTATTTCGGATTTTAGAATCCGGACAATTCTTATGTATAATCAGTCATCAGACTCTCTCACATTTCAGCAGTTTTGAGTTTTGCTTTTAAAAACAACAAAAAAACTAAGTAAAAAATGCTAAAAACCTGTCAAATAAAAATATAAAAATAGCACCACAAAATTCTAAAAATCAAATAAAACTAATGCAATTTTTTTTGGATTTTTCTGAGAATATGAAAAATTAAAAAAAAATGGAAAATGGGTCTAAATGATGAAATTTTGGATTTTGAGGGGCGGAGTCCCGTAAGAAGTCCCTTCAAGTAGCCCGAAAACCCAATTTTTGATTTTCTGGGGAAGTTTCGGAGCAATCCGATCAAGTAACCCAAAATTCCGATTTTTGACTAAGAACAAGTAACAATGACCCAAAACAGAAGGATGAGAGTTAGGAAGATTAATATTGTCCCTAAACTGATTATCCATGTTACAAACATGTTTAGAATTTGTGCTGATACAGTTCAGATTATATAATCCGAACTGTTTTACCTTGAAAAAGGGTGTTTAGGGGGTTCCGGATTATGTAATCCGGAAACATCATGTAACCCGCCCTATTTTTTGAAGTTTTCGGATTACAAAATCCTGAAAAATCCGTTACTCATTTTTTCACCCTTTAGCAAAAGAAAACACCATTCCGGATTATAAAATCCGAAAACTCAAAGGCATTTTTGGAAAAAATAAGACGCGCGAGGAAACCCACAGGGTGGGGAAAAGTAAATCCCTATTTTTTTTTTTTTGTATAATTGAATGAGGATGAAGAAATTTTTTCCAGCTATACCTAGAGTCCAGAAATTATTTGTTAATAAGTTTGGTTGCTACAACTATCTTTAGAATAACTTCTTATTATATTTACTATTATATAATTATTTGATAAACAACTTCTGCCCCACTGGTATTTTAAGTCCAGGTCTGCCCCTGTTTTTAAGTGTTTATGCCAGTAGATAACTTCAAATAAACCAATCTAAAAATGCCGGTTGTCATTTACCATTACTTATGATTCATTTATAAAAATTGATAGAGTAATATAAATATGAAACTGATTTAAAACAGAAAAATTTATTTACAAACAAAGTATAAAACAATTACTTCCAACACTACATGTATAGAAAACCAATTGTCTTTTTAGGCTAAATGGGATCAAATTTGTCATGAAGATCAATAAGATATACCAAGTTACATCAATTTTATTCGCAAAAAGATAGATAGAAGACGTCAGATTTAAGAATGAAAGATAGTAGTTGATTCTAGCACAAAAGTGCTTCTAGCACAAAAGTCACCCTAAGTTTCCTAGTGTGAAAGAATAAGAAGAGCTTTAGAAATACAATTGACATTTATGAGTATGGACCCTCTAATGCAAACATCAGCACTCTGCGGTAAAGTAGTTTCTGTGAAATCAACTATGACAGATAATTGTTGCTCGTCGTAGTTTCTGTAACAATTATCTCTTTTTCTGAATTCTGTAATAAAACCAAAAGAGATTAATAATAGTCGCATAGCATAGTAATGTTAAAAGCTATCAAAAGTGTTGTGCAAGTGACTCAAAATTGGAGAAATTGAAGCTTGCTGAAAAGTCAAAACCGGGGTCCGAATGGTGCTGTCCGGGGCCCGAATTTTGCCTGTTTTTGGACACTTTTGATTCGACATTTTTCGGGGCCCGAATGGTCAAAATCGACGCCCGAATTGTCTTAACAGCATGAAAATAAAACATATTTTTAGGGGCACGATTTGTTCCAATTTTATGAGAGATACTTTTACTATAAATATAGACCTTGTATCAAATGTAAACCTTGAGATAGAAGGGGCTGAAAACAAGGGTTTAGAAACAAATAACAAACTAGGGTTTGTATAAAGTTTTCTCTTAGCAACAAACACTAGGATTGAGATTGATTCACCTTGGGAAACACTATTTGGATTGAGTCTCTCGGTCACGGGAAGAGATTGGGACTTTGGGTAGAATTAGGCGGGAGACTTATTCTTGTAACTCATTGATATCTCTTTTGTAAAGTTACTCATCATTATAGTGGAACAGATGACTGCTCTCTCCCCAAGACTAGGTCAATTTTGGACCGAACTGGATAAACAAATTTTGTTGTGTTCTCTCTTTCTTTCTCTCGTTGTTTTCTACCTTTGTTTGTGTTTATAACTTCCATACACTTTGTTTGGTTGCTTGATTATTACTTGCTCCACACATCAAGTATTTATTGGTGTGCTTTTTCATTGAATTCACAACAATTGACGCGGGGCAAGGGTCAAAGGATAATCAAGTATCATAGGTTCGAAGTGGGATATTGAGAAATTTACCGGAGATAACGATTTTGGGTTATGGAAGGTAAAGATGGAAGTGGTGTTAATACAACAAAAGTGTGAGAAAGCTTTGAAGGGTGAAGCTGTGTTACCGGTCACCATGTCACAAGCGGAGAAGACCAAGATGGTGGACAAGGCCAGGAGTGTCATTGTCTTGTGCCTCGGGGATAAAGTTTTGAGAGAAGTAGCGAAGGAACCAATCGCGGTATCGATGTGGTAAAAGTTCGAATATTTGTATATGACAAAGTCTTTGGCTCATTGACAATTCCTAAAGCAACAACTTTACTCATTCAAGATGGTAGAGTCAAAGACCATCATGGAGAACCTTGCAGAGTTCAACAGAATCCTTGATGACCAAGGGAAAAAATAGAGGACAAGACATGAACCAATTGAAACATGGACCAAGTTCAGGTCACTCCTCGGATTTCCATTCGGCCTCAATTTAGTTTGAGGATAATAATTTTTTTAATATTATTGTATATTTTATTTTAAACACTCCCCCTCTTCATTCTACTCTTTTCCTTCCTCACACTTTCTATTTTGAGGATTGTACTCTTTAATCTATGCATATTTCTTTTGGCAAATATTGAATACAAATTCTTAATTAACATGTAAGACTAGGCGAACACATACCAGTTAGGCTTGCGATTCCGACGGTGGAAATTCAGATTTCGACATTGGTGATTACTACGCTGGTTAGGGTTGCGGTGGTGGTGTTTGTTGACCTTTTGAAGAAATTAACTAGTTTATTTTGTAGATAGTTTAATTAACAACTTTAGGAACTTGTGAAACTTGCTTTTTTGGATGGTTTTATGGATGGAAGACTTTTGAAACTTATGATTTTGTGCGTTAATTTTTGTATTTTGATGCTAAGTTGAGCATAACATTTTATTATGGTAGTTTGGTATAATTTGTCTTTGTAAGTAAGTCATATTTTGTACTATTGACCTATTTAAAATATTATATTAGCTTATATATGTCTTGCATATAATAAATTTTATATAATTTCAATTTTAGGTAAACTCGTATGAGTTCTCGAGTCGAGTTTACGAATCAAGTTTACCTAGGAAAAATGAGTCGAGGTAAACTCTCGAGTTGCAAAACCTTGGTCCAGGTTGGATCACATGGAACTCAATCTAACTCTTCCTTTATACATCTTTAATGTCTATCATATATATCATTTGGTCACTATTATAAACAAAAATCAACAATTTAGATTCATTTATTAAATGATTTATGTAGTATATAATAAAGACCATATACCTTATTAATTGAATGAACATAAAATAGAGTTTTTTTTGCTTATAGCAATGGTCGAAAGAATATGTACAAAGGACTCTTTAAGTGGTCAAGTGCATAGATTAATCTATAGAATCGGTGGGACCCGGAAAATTACTAATAAATTGATATGGATTACCTCTCTCTCCCGCCCAGTACTACTACATTCATACTCCCGCGAACAAATTCCATTTCTCGTCACTTCAAAACCCAACAAACGCCGTAGAAGATGGAATCGCCACCCAAAATCCAACGCCTAGCGGAATCAGTCGTCAACCGAATTGCCGCCGGCGAAGTAATCCAACGTCCAGTCTCTGCCGTAAAAGAACTAATCGAAAACAGTCTCGACGCCGCATCCACTTCCATAAACCTCACAATCAAAGACGGCGGTCTGAAACTGATTCAAGTCTCTGATGATGGTCACGGTATTCGATTCGAAGATCTTCCGATTTTGTGTGAGCGGCATACAACTTCGAAGTTGTCTGCGTTTGAGGATTTGCAGAGGATTACGTCTATGGGGTTTAGAGGTGAAGCGCTTGCTAGTATGACTTATGTGGCGCATGTTACGGTTACTACTATTACTAAAGGCCAATTGCATGGTTACAGGTTAGGTTTCTTTCTCTCTCTGGAAATTCAATTTCTGTTCCACCGACACCTCTGATAAAATGTTTGTCCGGTTTTGAATGTCTGAAGTGTCGGACACCGACACATTTGATTAAGTTTGAATAATTCATTTTCTCAAATTATTATCAGTGTCTGTGTGTGTTCGGTGTTTGACACCTGTCCTAGTAAGATACCAACACTTTTGATTCGAGCTAAGATATAAGGAGTTTGAGTTTGAGGTTTGGGTTCAAACTCGAATCTAAGGAGTAAATATTAACCCACTTGGGTTGATTTGGTGGCAATGGCTTGGGACCTGGGAGTGTGCTCCTCCTCAAGTTTCAAGTTCGATTCCCTCTGGTGCCAAGATGAGTGGGCGAATTTAGCTTCTTCAAAAAAAAAAAAAAAAGTAAATATTAATCTAACTACTAATTACTAACATTTGTGACCTGGGAGTGTGCTCCTCCTCGAGGTCTTAGGTTCAATTCTCCCCGGTGCCAATTTAGGTGGGCGAATTTAGTTTCTTAAAAAAAAAAAGATAATTATCAGTGTTGTGTGTTAGTTTTCGATGTCCGTGTTTGTGTCGGGGGCTTCATAGGTATTTGATCGTATAATAAGAATTAAGACATTGTTTGGATATTCATGTGAACAATTTTTTTGTAAGAAATTTGGATGTGAACAAATTATTTAAGCGCTTAAGAGCATAAACAGTTATGCTTATGTATAAGATTTTGGCCAAATTTAGTAATTAATTGTTAGGTTGGTATATTTCAACTTTAGCAGGGTTTGAATCTGGATCCTTTAACTCATTTACTTGTTAGATCAAATTAGTTGAGCTACCCAACCACATACTTATGTATAATAACAAAAGATAAAATGAAATCAACCCGATTTCATGCAAAATTCTAGCTGTTTTCATAAACTAAAATGGAGAGCTTATGTAAATAAGCTGTTATGGACATTTCCTAAGATGTTTCCATAGTGGAAAGTAGCAGTTTCTTTGATATCTGTTATGCTATAGTGCTTTGCCGCCGCTATTTGACAAAACTTTGTACTAATTTGCGTATGGCGGAACAATTGCAGTTTGTTCGAATTCTGGTAAGCTATAGCGCTGCTATAACTTCTATTTGACAACACTGGTATCCATAAGCTCTCATAAATCATCTCACAAGTACTTATGTCAATAGATAAAGGTCTTGTTTGGATAAACAACTTATTTGCAGCTCATAGCACAAGCGCCTATCATGATAAGCGCTTATGCATAAGCTATTTCTGTAGAAAAAGATAAAATAAATTTAAATTGTTTTCGTATAAGTTATAAGCTGTTTTTATAATCTATCTTGAAGAACTTGTGAAATTAAGCTGAAAACAGCTTATGAACAATGTCATAAGCTGTTTTCATACGTTCTCCCAAACAGTCTTGCAAAACTTATGTTAGTTGATAAACTCAAATAGGTCAAACCCAAACAGGCCTAAACTAAAATAAGTCAATCCAAATATGCCCTATGTCATAATGTGTAGGACTGATGATATTGAGCATTGATTTTTTATATTAATTTTGTTTATGACTGTTTAGGGTATCCTATAGAGATGGTGTCATGGAGCAGGAACCTAGGCCCTGTGCTGCTGTAAAAGGAACACAGATAATGGTATGCTATAGGTTATCTTTATACTATATTGTCATTAAAGATTGATTTTAATTACTGGTCTATATAATGAAGACATTGAAGGTTATTATTAGGATGTTCTATTTTGATTAATCCAATCTCTGAAATTGTAGGTGACATGCAATTTGGTTCTTGAAATTAACAATTCTCGATATCACTAGTCTTTTTAGATTCATCAATTTGGTTCCTGATAATGTGATTGTGAAATTTTTAATTTTGAGGATCATTTGAAATTTCGTTAATTTTAGAGACTAAATTGCTCGACTCTTACAATTTCAAGGACTAGATTAGTGATTCACCCAATTGGAATCAAATGTTTGCATGTAATTGATTGAGATTCTTGTGCCTGCCTGCGCATGTGCTGTCAGGTTGAGAATCTATTCTATAATATGGCTGCAAGGAAGAAGACACTACAAAATTCTTCGGATGATTACTCAAAGATAGTGGATGTTGTCAGTCGGTTTGCAATACATCATACCAATGTCAGTTTCTCTTGCAGAAAGGTTGGTTTTTGTAACTTGAACGATAAAACTAAGCTTATTTATCTCTACATTCTTATAGCTGCATGCATTGTGAGTTATATATGTTAATTAATTTCCATTGATCATTTGGGACTCTACTATTACGATTAGCACGGAGCCGTTAAAGCAGATGTTCATACAGTAGCCACATCATCAAGGCTTGATGCCATCAGAACAGTTTATGGGGTCTCAGCTGCTCACAATCTGATTGAAATTGAAGCTTCAGACAATGATCCATCTTCTTCAATTTTTGAGATGCATGGTTATGTGTCTAATGCTAACTATGCTGCCAAGAAAATCACTATGGTGCTTTTCATCAATGGTATACATTATATTAGCTATATAAACATAAACTATGATGCGTTTTGAAATGTTTAGAGCTGTTTATAGTTATTAGATGAAGTCTCTGCCAGTGTTAGTTTATTCCATCAGATAATATGTTTTGCCACATAGAAACTCTTATCAAGAATGCTACTATGCATAACATGTAAAGGCTTCTGTCTGTGTTTCTCTCTAAGCCACTTTTCATTTTCCTCATCACAGTGCATGATCTTCACCCTCACACAAGCGTAGAGAAACTCAAACGTTTTTGTTAATTATATATTTTTTTATTTTTTCTTTTTACACCCTTTTCAGCATCAAACAAGGTTACTTGCTACTCTGCTCAAGTACTTATTTACATCAATTTTTTTTATAAAATGATGTTGCATATTTATATCTGAAACCTGACATGAGCTACTGACTTATTGCTTACAAATTCTCATGAAAATCTTCTTCTTTATGTTCCTCAGATAGACTGGTTGAGTGGTCTGCATTGAAGAGAGCTATTGAAATTGTTTACGCAGCAACATTTCCTAAAGCATCTAAGCCTTTTATATATATTTCAATTGTTTTACCTCCTGAGAATATTGATGTCAATGTGCATCCAACAAAGAGAGAGGTACGAACCTAATGAAGAATATGAATGCGTATAATGTGCATTCTTTATTTGTCATAATTAGTTAATTATTTCTAAAGTCACTTTCTTGCTCAAATGAAGTTCCATGTAGCTTGCAATGACCTTCAATTTTTATGATGTGATCTGAAAAGGCTTCTAAACTTCATAATTTTTATTATGGAATATCCTTTGTGTGCAGTGTTACTGTCAAGTTGGTTAAACCTTTTCTGTTTTTACTTTCTTTTTTGTTTGCTGTAATTTTGAACAAATGGTTGGTTTAGTCTTTTCAAAACATACTTACTTATATTTTATACTCATTTGAATGATTTTTTTTTTTCCTCCTGACTTTTATTTATTTATGTTGCAAGCCAGCAAATAAAACTTTAGGCAGTCTTTGTTTGTTTTCTGATATCATGTCACAAATCAACTCCCAGCTTAGTCTGTAAGACAAAGGCTCATGAATTTACTAGTTCTTTCTTCCTTGTTATTGAAAACAGTGTGTTTGTTTTCATATAGGTGAGCCTCTTAAATCAGGAAGTTATCATTGAGAAGATACAATCGGTGATTGAATCAACATTGAGGAATTCCAATGATGCACGTATGTTTCAAGAGCAGGTATGTTTAAGACATAATACTCAACGCTTTCTAAATTTTAGTGTATAGTTAGAAATATTACTAATTTTGAGCACATTACTTTTTCCTCCATCAATTGAATGCATTGATAGAAAAACAGGTGCCAAATTGTTGTTTTATAAACTAACATTGAGTGAACCTTTCCTAGAACTGTTTGCAAATCAACTTTTACAATTTTCACGGTCTTGCTTTTACTAAAGTTTCATCACCAGAACTTACTCCATACGACGCCATGGCTGTACACTGTACAGTCTCTTTATAAGCTTTGCAAATGTCTTATAATTACTAGAATGCAAAAGCATTTTCATCTGCACTACTGCAGCCTGCAGCATAGCAATATAACTAGTTAGGTCAAGATTTGGTTGTTAAAGAATACTGGCCAATTCCTAGGCATGATTAATTAGAATACTGATGTATCTAACATTGCCTTGCTTCACAAATTAGGTTAATTTTCTCTCTTTATAATGAAGCGAAAAAGTTTTACTTGAAATGATTTGCTCCAGGATCTAGTGCGTTCAACCTTTATTATCTATTCCTATTTCCTACTCAAATCCCATGAAATATGTCCTGGATCACGTTTTTTAATCTCTAAAATGTCTTCATTTTTAATTATTAACAAATTCTTGGACAACATGAATGCGGATTCTGCTTTATTTCATGTTTTATTAAATTATAGTCTTACTCGGTACCTGTATTTACTGTGTATTTTGTCTCAAACTTGTGGCAGACAGCTGGACAATCTTCTACCTCTCGTACTAATAAGAGCAAGGAGGTTAACCTCAGCCCTACCCCACCGAGTATGGGAAATGTTTTTGTCATTTTGTGTTGCATACCTTTTGTTTGTTTTTGGTTTATACTCTTAATTAATGTGTTTCATCTTTAATTAATGATAGGCTCGAGGTCACAGAAAGCGCCAGTAAATAAGTTGGTTAGAACAGATTCATTAGATCCTGCAGGAAGATTACACGCCTACATGCAAATACCTGGTGGACATCTAGAAAAGAGTGTCACTTTGAATGCAGTAAGGTGACTACCATTTTCTTCTTGTACATTTTTGTAGCTAACAAGCTAATATTCATTTTTAAATTGATTTTTGTTTGCGGTAATTTCTTACTCCTTCAAGCCTTTTTAAGTTTCTCCTGGTGCTTTTTACTATACTGTTTATGAAATTTTTACATATTTCATGTGTTCTTCACATTGTTTATGCATCTAAACGTTTCTTTATACAGATCCATGCAATTACTATCATTCTTAAGCATAAAATCTACAAATTATACAAATCATATAAACTTGAAGCAAACAAACCATTTCGACAAGAATGGAAATGGGAGAGGTAAAATAGAAGAATTGAAAACTGGCTGAATTACTTTATTCCATATAGCTCGGGAATATTTATACGGAGTACAGGCTTGGGTGTTCTAGGAAAGACAACTATACAATCAAGCTATTAATTAATACATTGATTCTAGTTAACTCCTAGCCAAATGAGTTTATAAAGTAAATGGTATATATGTAGCTGTACGCATTAATTAAAAGAACAATAAAATTATGAAACTAAATTTCTTCCCCTTAATTGGGTTATATTTGATGTTAAATTAGTAGACTTATGTTTGGACTCAAAATGATAAAACTTCTACCTATAATTGGAATGAGGAGCATATATGAAGTATGAACCAAGGTATTTTGTATGTGCTCTCTCTCCCCCTCTCTCTCCCCCTCTCTCATATACTACACACATCCTTCTGTAATTAGTTGGTTGGTTCTAAATATTTGTGATAAATAATTATGATTTGATATGTATATTTTGTTAATTAATTCTGTTTCCACAGGTTCTTAAAATCAGAGATTGTATTCATGTTTGATTTTATGTACTCAATCATGCTAAGGATTTTGTCATGCAATATAGAAATCTTCTATCCCTTTTCGAGTATAATTGGCTGCTAGAAATATTTTAATATTGTACTCCTGTGTAACGATTGGAATATATGTATTTTTAATTTTATTTTTACATTGCCAGGTCCTCAGTTAGACAACGAAGGAGCCTACAAGATTCTATAGAACTCACTAGCGTAGAAGAGCTTCTTGTTGAGATCAATAACAACTATGACCCTGGTATGCTTCTAGATTAATCATAATGATGATTCTTGAATTTGATGCAGCATGTGATCAATAATTTATATTATGTTATGGGATAATTTGTTTCCTAGTTTCCTATAATTAGTTTCGGTTTTGGTTATTGATAAGAGTCCCAAATTAGATGAGATATGACTTGAAAATGAGTTTACAAGTGGGAGGCATCCCTCAACTTACAAACCGGTTTTGTAGGTTTGAGTTAGACCAGCCAAAATTCTAAGAGTTCTCTTTTGATGTTTTCAGTTAGTTACTTTCATTGTTGTTGAAGTTATTTGTTTTATACAAAATAAGGAGGACAGAGATGATAAAAACTCTGAATATGATTGTGACGTAATATAAGTGATAATGATTTGATACTAGGTTGATACAAAAGACTAAGCACAGACCCCTGTTTTGGGATAATAATTAAGAAATATGGAAGATAATCTTAAGAGATAATATAAAATACTCTAAGATTGATCGTATGAGATAAACTAAGATACTCAAATATAATATCATGATATTATGTTGTGAAAATATTATCCCTTTTATGTTGGCTTATTAGTTTCCTAGTTTCCATATTATTATGCATTCTATTTAAAACTGAGGTGTTATTGTTTGAGAACAATCTGAATAAAATATTGTCTGGTTTACGATCAAATCTCTCCTTCCACTGCAACAACTTCTGTGATGTAGGTTGATTTGGAAAATGTTACCTACTGACATCTATCTTGTAGGAATGATGGACATTGTAAAGCACTGCACATATGTTGGAATGGCAGATGATGTTTTTGCTTTGCTTCAGCATAAAACTCATCTTTATCTTGCAAATGTTGTAAACTTGAGGTAGACATTTTGCTTTCGTTAATTTAATCTCTGTTGTGGACAGTCTTTGTTATTAGTTTGAAAGTTAACAAGGTTAATCAGGCCTTTCGCTATTCAGACTTCAAGCTCAATGAGCTATTGTACGATGCAGCATGCTAGAGACATACAATATTTGTTGCCATCTATCTAAAAGCTTTTGAGAATGGATCATTGACAGTCTGTCCTTAATTTATATGCAGCAAAGAGCTTATGTATCAGCAAGTTCTTAGCCGTTTTGGCCATTTCAATGCCATTCAGCTAAGTGATCCAGCCCCTGTGAAAGACTTGATTATATTGGCACTGAAGGAAGAGGATCTAGATTCAGAATGTAATGATGATGACACATTTAAAGAGAAGATTGCAGACGTAATCTCACTTTGGCTTTTTATTACTTCTAATTTTATAAATAATATATATCTCCTGTAATTGTAGTTTTTGTTTACCCTGTAGCTTAGGATATTGATAGGTAAACCTTCTATTCATTTAGTTTGTTAGGTTAGGCTGTGATGAGTATAAAATAAGCAGAATGGATTATAGTGAAAAGGGGGTTGTTTAAGAGAATTAGGGCCCTTGGGTAATTGGGAGGTTTGCAGACCCTTGAATTTCTGCAGAGTTTTAGCTTCAGTGTTTTCCGTTGAGATTGTAGATTCTTTAATGTAATACTTAGGATCAATGGATATCAAATGAACACTGCACAGCTGGTGGTTAATAGTTAGAATGTCAAATGCTTCTTCATACCAAGGGGTGGATCCAGACGATATTTTGGAGTGGCTAAATTATGAAAGAAACTATGAGCTAAATTATTCTAAAAATAAGAAATAACATTGTTTGATACAATACATTTGCGATGAAAATTGTCTATCATTCATTTGTTGAAAATGAGCTAAAATAACATCATTATGATAGTTGACGTTCATTTGCTTAGTTTGATTAACAAACACAGCCTTAATACTTTGGTTTGGATTCATGAGAGCATAACCCATATGCACACGATCAACATGAGAGCTATTGGAAGAAGTAGCATGATTAGCCAATTTTATAAGATTCTTCCAATCACCAAAACCATCTCCCACAAAGTGATCCTCACCATAATTACACAATTTTTAACATGGCAAACAAAATGCCAGGTCTTTAGATTCACTATAATCAAACCGATCATACAGATCAAACCAAGACGTCGATTTTGCAAGAATTGGTTATCTCTGTATGTATATTTATGATTATCTCTTTATGTATATTTATTTTTATCTCTTTTCCTATTCTGCAGATGAACACAGATCTGCTGAAAAAAAAGGCTGGTATGCTGGAGGAGTATTTTGGCATTCTTATTGATGATCAGGGAAATATCTCTAGACTTCCTGTGATACTTGACCAGTATACTCCTGACATGGATCGCATCCCTGAGTTTGTGCTTAGTTTAGGGAATGATGTTAGTTATAAAACTCTCCATTCTCCGTCTCTTAATCTCAGCAATTTCTTTTTTATTTTCTCTCCTGTGCATGTCTGACTCACTGGTAATAAATCAGCTATTTATACGATGCCTGAACCTGTACTCAGTTATGCTCTACAATTATAAATACTGTCATATTATCTGCATTTTTTTTTTGTATTTTGATTACACTTTTTGGGAGCAAACATTACGCTAATCTAGTTGTTATTCCATTGAATTGCTTACCTACTAAACATTCAAATGGATGCCTTATGATAATGATGAAATGCATAATTTTTTCCAATCACATTTTTTTCCGTCTCATGTTGAACATTGTGGTATACATTTTGATGATAGGTTGATTGGGATGATGAAAAGAACTGCATTCAAACAGTTTCAGCTGCTCTGGGAAATTTCTATGCTATGCATCCACCGATGTTGCCCAATCCAATTGGTGAGGGATTGCTTTTCTACAAGAAGAGAAAACTTTTTGACAGTTGTGCCATGGAGAATGCCTGTGATAATACTGGTATGGACTTGATGCTTGTTACTTTCTAAATCACTCGCACTCATACATGTGCATATATATCCACACTTATCAATTATCATTGAAATGCGTACACTTAGTGTGGAGAAAAATAAAAATCTACCTAACTAGGTCTTGTGGGAGATAAGTTTGGAACTATTCTTGTTAAGTGTTGGATGTGGTGTCACATAGTAATTATTGAATTCATACAAACCCACAGATGTTTTATGCGATATCACAATAGTTTGCTTCTGATAAATACTGGTATTAAGGGGGTAGATTATATGGATAGAAGACTTGTTTGTTGATGGATAATGACGATAACCTCTTGGAATAACTTCCAAAAGAGGTGGTTGCATAAAAGCAAAAATTGGTAACTGCCGGAACAAGCAGAAACCTTGAGACACAACCAACAACTAAGAATTAGAGATCCTAGTATTTCCCTTCCCTAACCAATAATAAAAAAATAACCTGATGGTTTACATGTGCCATCCTTTTTCCATTTATAGACACACAACACACTAACAAATACATATGAGCCTAATTATTTGGGCCTAGTAACAGCTTCCACTTTAGAACTCGCCTCACAAATGCATGTGCCTTTTGATTTTGCATAAAATCTGGCTTCCTCAACAAAGGCACAGTACTTACTGATGTGGCTACAGTCTAAAGGAGATGCAGCACATATACAAGCGCCACAATCTGTCTACGTCCATGATTATCGTTCCAAAACATGCATTCCTTTCTTTTGAGCCTTTTAAACTTCAAATCAATCTTGCTATGTTGAGGGGCTTATCGTTCCAAAACATGCATTCCTTTCTTTTGAGCCTTTTAAACTTCAAATCAATCTTGCTATATTGAGGGACCAGCAGCTCTTTTCCCCAATGATTTTCTCTTTTCTTTGTTAATTGCTATTTTGTTCTTTGGTTACGGAGGATTCCTTACATCATCATACCTCTAATTGGTTTCTCTTTTTATTTGTCTTAAATAAATTTCTTATATTTTATCAAAAAAAAAAAATCATGAAGAAAATTTAGGAACACACTGTGTTCACTCTCAATCCTTTTTAACCTTGTATTCAGCTTATTGCATATATTTTTTTCTTTCAATACTGCATGATGTGATTTAATGTTTATTTACTGCTATGTTTGTTGTATTGTAAAGGTTTGAACAATTCAACTTGGTTCAGACTTTCATCACTTGACTTGCAAACTTGCTGATTTTTAATTGGGAAAAAAATACGGAAAAATTTATTGAGAATATGTCATTAAGGGGATGCAGTAAAATAAACTTTGCTTGTAATTTTATTCTTCCATTTAAGTTTTTGGTGGATTTTACTGGGTTCTGACGTTAGTGAATTTTGTGTACAGGGAGTGATGTTATTGACAACAATATTGAACAAGAACTGCTTTCTGAAGCCGAGACAGCATGGGCCCAGCGTGAATGGTCAATACAACATGTGCTTTTTCCATCCATGAGACTTTTTTTCAAACCACCTCCTTCTATGGCTACTAATGGAACCTTTGTTAAGGTAATGTTTGTGAGTAATTATTACTAAAATATTTTTTGACCGTATTTTTAAAATACATGTCGCAGTTTGACAACGTACACTATTCACAAAACTTAATTTGACATGTATTTAGGAATGGAGGGAGTATAATGGAACCTTTCCATATAACCTACTCTTTTATGTCATGCAGAGCTCATCCTCCATATAACCATATGCCCTTTCCCAATAATGCATGACCAAAATCCTAACTGTTTCAGTCTTTTGATTGTATGTGTTAGCCCCACCTATTTAAGAACACATTAAGACTCTCTCTCTCTCTCCTGCTTACAGATTCAATTGTAGGAATTTGATTGAAACTCATTGATCTAATCATTTTTCTTAAAAAGCCAGTCAATTCTTCCCGGCTTAACTTTATCTGTTGTGATTAACCTGGTAAACGTCGACTATTGTCGTCTCCCTCAATTGATATGATGTTGCAACACCTGTCTAGTGTTTTCATGTCTTGATGAGGACTTACCTACTCATTTGATTATTTATTGTTTTATTAATGGTGTAAAAATGTTTATACATATCACTAATTTTGTCTTTTCATGATACCACTTTATTATACTACTTTGTAGTAGAAACTTTTGTTTATGGTTGGTTTATCTTCATGCATAAAACACACACCAGTACGCATACCATTTTTTTTTTCATTTTGAAGAGATCTACTCGTTTATTAAAGAAAACAGATTTTGATATTTAGTTTGATTGGTTTTATTCTAAATTTTAATTATAGGACATGTTCAATTATGTTATTGAGAATTACAAATGTTACTTCCAATTGAGTCAATGTGTTTGTTGTGGTTAAATTAAGTCATGAAACATCAAATAATCTCAGTGATAGAGATAGCATAGCTGTAGACAAGGAGAAGGCCCGGATTACCTTTTGTATCCAATAATCTCAGTGATTGCTTGCGACAGCTTATCAATGCTCGTCAGCGGCTCAAACCAGAAGTTTCAAAAGCAGGCCTACAGCATCATTATGTTTCACTGAAGTTGTATACATTTATATTTATTTATATATGTAACCTATATATTATCGATCTCTTAATTCATGAGTCACTAGCTATGAGTTTCTGATTTATAATCATAGTGAAGTAGGATGTCGAAACATGCAATCATTGAGAGGGAATTTTACTAGAACCATCATTTATTTGTTTCTTTTCTGCTTTCTATTTTTTACAGGTAGCTTCATTGGAAAAACTGTACAAGATTTTTGAAAGATGCTAGCTAACCAAGTGGATTTGGAGACGACGGACATCATTTTTGCACTAGGAATTATGGTTTTGGCATTATGTCTTCAGTGTTACTACTTTCACTGCTCACACATGTGAATATATGTATCTACTATCTAGAACCTAGATGATTCAATCTCCCTTTAGAGAATTCCTTGGCCTAGTGATCTGACATGTTTTTTTGTTAAACAGTTTCAAATGTATAGGCATCATCTCAATGATGCAGTTGGTTTAGGGAAAATCAAGGAATTCTAGTTTGTGCAATCTTCACCATCAGCTTAGACTAAATATAAAGATTGTGTTAGGTTTCAAATCTGCGTAAAAGTTGTTTTCATTATTGGAGCAATAAGTCTTACTATTTGACCAAATGAAGTGATGCGATTTGTTGATCCATTGTGAAAAACAAACCTGTGCAAGGTACAAGATCAATTTACTTGTACAAGTCATCATTGTTAAGTGGTTTTTACTTTCGAGTGATGCAAAATATTAGCTAGACAAGGTTCCAATGGATTACACGATATTCACCTGAAATGAAATTAATTTAATAGCACATCCAAATCAAATATGGTAAATATGGTATCTTGTTTTTCTTTTGTCTCACCTCCAATCAAATCAAATATGGTAAATTTTTATTAAAAAAAATGGTAAGAGAAAACTTTTAACTTTCTTTCCTTCCATTTTTGCTTATACCAAATAATTAAAAAAAAATCATCTATATTTTTTACTTAAATGCAATATTGATCTTCTTATTTCGGTAAAACCAAAACTTTAGTCCTTTTTTTTATTTACGAAAGAGTGTCATAAGCCATGGTCCTCCTATTTTTAATTTCCTAATTTTTAACCTTTATTTTAAAAAAATTGACAAATCCATTGTATTGATCATCGAATTTGATGGCCTCAACTATTTATATCATTTCAATTGGTTTTCTTTTTAGCTCGATATGCCTGTTCACCATCCAAATTAAAAACTTATGTTTTTCGTTTTCATGTCCCTAATGTATCGTTTACGTTATCAAATGGTACTCTCAAAAAAGTATATATTGGTCAAAATTTATAAATGGATGATCAAAATACAAGATTAAAACTGAGATTTTACCTCACTTTCTTTCCTTGTTTTCCTTGTTCTAATCCCCTTTCCCAAACCTACCACGTCATCGTAAAAGATTGAGATAGATAGAAAACTGATTATCACCGACAACACCAAAACTCTTTCATCGAACAATGAATGAAGAAGTTGAAAGCGGCGAAGGTCCACCAACAAACGATCTATGTTCAATCTGTCACGGAAACTTCCAACTCCCATGTCAAGCAAATTGTTCTCACTGGTTTTGCGCAAACTGTATCATCCAAGTTTGGCAGTATTCTTCTCCTCTTCAACCTTGCAAATGTCCTCTCTGTCGTCGTCCTATTAACCTTCTTGTTCCCACCGACATCGTCGATGCCGGTGGCAACAACAACAATTCTGAGCAAGATCGTTTGAATTTGGCTGATATTCAAAGATATAACCGTGTTTTTGGTCAACAATCTAATGCTAGTATTGTTCAGAGATTACGTGATCTTCCTTTTCTTTTGAAAAGGCTTTTTAAGGATTTTGTTAACCCTAATACTTCTCTTCCTCTTGTTATTAGAGCTCGTGTTTTCTTTACGGTTAGTTCTTTCTTTCTTTCTGAATTACTTGTTTTCTTCCTGTTGTTGTTGTTGTTTATATTCAAATTAAATCATTAGGTAGTTGTGATCCGCGTTGAATTTGAGATCTACGGTTGGCTTTTTAGATCTACGGTGTAGCTGCAAAGACGGTCAAGTCGGTAAGCGTAGGTATCTAGGGTGGAAAATGTGTGTACGTGTTGTTAAAGAGTTCCACATCAGACAAAAGATGACTAAAGTGAGGGTAGTCTTCATCTCACAAGCAGGTTTTGTGGGATTGTGTTACACCCAACCACAATTTCTAAGACGTGTAGAGAGGCTATGAGTGCGTTTGATATGCTAAAAAAAATAAGAGATAAGAAAACTCTTAACTCCATTTGTAGTATGTTTGATTGTAATATTGTTCAAGGGGTTTTGTCCCTCGGTAAACCACAAAAGATGTCTCAAATATAAGTTGTCTAAAATACCAAAATAGTCTTTTATCCACCCAAAATCGTATAGGACAAAAATTGTTCAACATCATAAAAGTTTGTGATGTTATGTTGTTCGGTCTAGTACTTACCTTTTAGTAGATTAAAGGCACCCTATAAGTTACTCCCTCGTTTCCTTCTTAAATGTTTAAATGTTGTTTGATAATTTAAGGGTACAATTTGTCAATTGTACCGTTTTTGAATTATTGATTCTTACTGTTTTTCAAAAAAACTAATTAATGTTACCTATAATATTGGTTTCATGAATAATTGAAATTCAATAAATAAGATGAGTTACATTGTCGAAATTTCAAGTGCAAAATAAAGTAACAATTCTGATAGAAAAAGTAAAAGACTCCATGAAGTTGGAATAAATTTTATTTTTGCTTTACGAACAACATTTAGACTATTGACAATTGTTTGTTATGGAAGTGAGATGAAGTGTGTGTGCAAAAAAATAAGAATTTGTCTGAGAAGGATAGTAACTAACAATTGTTTGTTACAGGAGAAAGATAGCACGTCAAATTTATTGGAAAGAGAATGTGTGCAAAAAAAAAATAGAAACTTATTAGTGGATTAAAATGAGAGTATAATAGGAACGAAGATAGTAGCTTTTATAACGAGGAATTAGGGTATCTAACCCTTGAGTTCCTTTCTCGGACAATTGTCCTTCGAGGACACATGTGAGTAGACTATCATAAGTTGGCCTTGGATCTAGATTGAACAGTCCAGATTTGTTTATGCGGTCTTGATTCAGTAAATTTAGGGCAGGTCCATGACATGGTCTGCCAGGGCATTAGCTGAGGAGAGTAACCCAGTCCTTGTAGGAAATGTCCTTTGGCCCAGTCTTGAACAAGTTGAAATTGAATTTAACAAATTTTATTAGGGTTAGGGTTTATTGGGTGTTTTCTTGTTTATGTAGGAAATGCTAACTTCATTACTCTTTATTTTTAGCAAAAAAGATAGTGGACTTGTAGATTTTATAGTAAGGAGAGTAGATCAAATTGAGGGTAGTCGGATCATTAAAGGTGTAGGAAGACCTAAAAAAAACTTTAACATAAACTATCAAGAAAGTTCTAGAGATTAATGAGTTAGATGGAAATTAGATGGAAATACGGTATATGATAGAGCATTATGGTGTAATTTGATAAATGTAGCCGACCTCACTTATTGCGATAAGGCTTGGTTGTTGTTGTAACACTTTTGTGGTGTAGATTCTGACACAGACATTGTCTCTTTTATACAGATGCTAATAAGTATCATATACATCTTCAGCCCTATTGACATCATTCCAGAAGGTACCGTAGCGTAGAATGTTATATTGATTTCAATTTCAGTTCAATTACTCAGTTATATTTTGTCGTTTTGTTGAATTTGTGTAAGTATCTATTACTCATGCTTGAATTTTGTTCTCTTTTCTGTGCAGGGATGTTGGGAATAATTGGTCTTTTGGATGATGTCCTAATTGCTCTAATCTTTTTCCTACATGTTGCTGCACTCTATAGATCAGTACTTTACCTCCGACATGGGGGTTCGTGAGTTATGCACCTTTTACAATTTGTTAGGTTTAGTAGTGAAATGAGATGTTGCATTTACTTTCATCTTGTGAAAATTGACAATGCTCTGTTTTGTACATAGATAGACACAGTTCAGTTCATTTTCGAATATTGGATTTAGCAAGAGGTGAATAGAAAAGCTACATTTAAATTTCAAATATTTCGTGGAGCCAAAAGAATTATCAAATTTACTTTTTCATAGTTCATACGTGCTGGTGGCTATAAATGACGTGCATCTATTCATAAATGCTCACTAGTTTTCCTGTGATCATTAGTTAAAGGATAAAATGACATGAATTTCGGAACCTGGTTGTATATTCGTTCTAACCTCTTTGTTAACAAATAGAGAAGTCCATCACTGAACGCTACTAGAGCATGTCATAAGCAAGATTTTAAGTAACAGTTACAATAATAGTCACAATCTCATTGCAATCTGTGACACTATTGAGAACTGCATTCAAATGCAGTTGATTTGGCCTTTTAAGGCTGTGTTGTTTTAACAACGTCAAAAACCATGATCAGAGGAAAAGTAATGAGCATTTATGGCCTCTTTGTTCCTTGCCCTTTCACTTTTCTTTTTACCTTGTGAGAATCTGGAAGTTGCCTTTGGTCTTAGTTTTGTGGTTGTTGTTGGCATTTATGGCGCATGACATTAGGCATTTGCGAATCAGGTTAGTTTCACTTAGGAGAATTGTTCTGTGCACCCCGTAGATTGCTCAAAAGTTCCTTGAATTTATCAGACTGTAACTCCCGATCGTACAAAACATATTGAGAGTTACGACCCGATGGCTGGTTTTGGATTGGAGTGTAACTCCCGATCGACTTATTTCATAGACTGAGCAATCCACAGGTGCATAGAGCAATTCTCTTCACTTAGTCGATCTTTCGCTTATGAAAGTGATCACTTTATATTGGAATCCTGTTTTCTGTGAATGCCTCGCAGGAAACAGTTTTAAGTTTTGTGACCGTAATAATTATCAATATTCGCATCAAGATCTAAAGAACTATGAGCTGCTTCATCAACCTCTGTTGTTCCTTAAAAAATCCACCCTTTTGAATAGTAGGAAAAGATCTCACTAGAGAACAAATAGGTGTTGCCAATTCTGTTTCTTTTTGTTGTCTTTCATTATATACTTGTACTACTAAGTACTATTTATGGAATCAGAAGCTTGTCCCTTTACAATTTCACCCTCCTATAACCATAATCAATTTGTTATCCCTCAGTTTGAAACCATTGTTTTCACATTCAAATCAGGTGATGTTAGTTGTTACTGTGATGAAAGATGGATTCAAATATTTTAGGGAAGCCGAAACATTGTAACGATGTGGTGGTGTTACAGTGAGAAGAGAAGAAAAAAAACTAAGAAACAGAAGGGGTGAACAACATACTTAAAAGCGTATGGTGTGGAACATTTATGATAGTTAATATGGTCCTTCATGATCTAATGGTTCTAAACACTAATGCACGGTAGGAGACCTATCAAGGTCACCCACCCTAAACGGAGCCATAAGTATAGGTACCTCTGGTTTTTTCAACCACCGATGCTCGGTTGTTTGATTTCTGCTCAAAACTTTGTATATCATTTTTGGTAAAAAGTCACAAAAGTGATAAGTTAGTACCTTTCTATTCTTAAAGATGAGTTAGTACCTTTCTATTCTTAAATCATGCAAACTCATTTTAGTTCCCATCAACTTTTAAACTTGGAAAAGGTGAAGTGGTGAATGTAGTAGAACTAGGATTTCCACCCGTGCAACACACGGGCAAAATGAAAATCTTTTGTAATATTGTATATGTTCACTCTAAAAATACAATTCATAATACTTATATATAATGTAACTCATGCAAAATATAAAATTTAGTATTTTTTTTAAGAAAAAAATTAGTATGTTGTTACAAATCAAAATGTCAATCAAGAACATATCATTATATCAACTTTCATTCCATTACACAATATTGACGAATAATCATAAATCACATGGTGAAAACATGATTTGATCAAAAAAGTTCTTCTCAAAAATAGATTCAATATCTATTGATGGCTCCAATTGTCACACATGATTTGATCAACTGGCAAATTCTAAAGTAGTATGAAGTTAACTAATTGTTGACACTATAACATTTAAAGGGAATAATGCAAAGCTAAGTAAGAACTATCAAACCATCACACATGATTTGATCAACCGGCAAATTCTCACAAAAATGGGACCTCTTGTCAAAATAATAATAAATAAAATGAGTATCATACGAATCAATTCTAGAAGTTTTTTTTTCATATTTCCTACGATAGATTACAATGGATAATTAATCAAGAAAAGTCTTTATTTGACATTGCCCTTGAACTTCATTTCTTATTCACTCTGCTTGTACTTT
>Ga0315914_1002187_pt1 | contig 29962 bp, 9 predicted proteins | sample MpolenodulesMG_FD_203920 | JGI IMG/M metagenome (GOLD analysis project Ga0315914, IMG submission 203920) | Medicago polymorpha root nodule microbial communities from Los Angeles, California, United States - elongated nodules | ecosystem: Host-associated > Plants > Roots > Nodule | place: USA...
CACCGCCTCCCTATCCCCTTCCTTACCAACAACTGAACCCTTCCCCTTCCCAACATTTATTCCCTCCCTCTTAACATCATTCACCTTCTTTGGTACAATCGAAACATCCACCCCGCCCACCATCACCTTTACCGGAACCCTCTCCTTACCTCTCTCTCTTTTTTTCTCCCTCTCCACTTCCGTTTTGACAGCCTCCACCTTCACTTTTTCTAACTCCGCTTTCCTACTTAAACCCTTCGGCCTCTCCCCTCCCTCAACACCTCTCCTAATGCTTTCTCCCTCTCCAACCTTAATCTTCCTTCCATCTTCCACACCCCCTCCTTCTTAAGAGACTTATCGAACATATCAAATTTTGCAACGTTCGCATGCATACGAAAGTCACCAAAATACACATTATTTAGAGCTCTAGATAGTTTATGAACATTCCTGACATTAGCGAAACGTGCAAAGCCGTAGGATTGACCTCTAACATTCAAGTAACGAGAAATATGAACATCTGAAAGAATGCCACAAACTTCCAGACCCTTATGTAGCTCCACATATGACAGTTCCGACGGGAAATTTGATATATAGAAAGCAGTAAAAGCATTCAGTTTTAATGGATTACCAGAAATATGTTTCGTACCATTCTGATTACATGAAAATAAAGTTTCAGCGTCAAGTTGTTGCATGTGTTGCTGTCGTGGTCGTGTACCCTCATACCAGTCGCAATCCCGCTCACTGTTGCAGTAGGAGTCGTGACTTGCAGATCTCTCCCTGTGCCAATGACGGAGTCGCGCATCAGACCTAACCCTACAATAATCATCATACTTCTGTTCGCCATACCAGTCCTCTAACCCTATGCTTCTATCACGGTTCCTAAAACCCTTGTAGCCATAACCCTCTTCTCTGCGTCCTCCAAGCCGATTGTTCCCCTCAAGCCTGTCCTGTTTGTACTGTCCCGGTCCAATCGCTTTCCGACGTCTCGACCTAACCTCAGACCAATCTCCCCCATCCCACCCAATTTGTGCCTCGTTGGCTGGAACCCCATCCCCCTCAGTGCACCTCGCAGCCGGTGAAAAAGAGAACTGACGCGGTGATTGACGACGGTTACCGTAACCACCGCCTCTCCCTCTCAATTTGTTTAAAAATTTAAAGATAACAAGAAACAAACTTTGTTTGAAAAAAAAACTTTACTTTTCCAAATAGATAGAATTAATTAGTTTTATTGAAAAAATATAAGAATAATTGACAAAGGATATAATTGGCAAATTATACCCTTAAAATACCAAAAGATGTTAAATAGAAACGAAAAATTCTAAAAAAAAATACTTAAAAATGAACAAAGGGAGTATATAATTAGGTTGTAGCCCCTTATAGATCAGACTGGCCTATTTTATCGTTAATATTGAATATAAGTCTTTTAAAACATTGGATATAGTTGTTTAGAACCATTAGTTTTTTTTTTACTAAATTATACTAGGAGTTCTTTAAATGTAAGGTTTGTAACAGATTTTCCTTTAAGTTATTTTGATTATGCATATATCTTTTCAATTTAAGTTTTGTAAAGGCTTGATAGCAGTTTTGCCCCCTAAGTATTAGAAAGTTGCGACTTTGTCCCATAACAAAATAAAATACAATCAAACCTCTCTAAGTATTGTCCATTTTGCAGTTTTGGCCCCAGACCAGTTTTGACTTAGTCAATGCTGACGTGGCCGTCACGTCTGTAATTATTTATTGTTTAATTAAAATAAAAATATATATATTTTATAAAAAATGACACGTGTCGGCTACGTCGGCATTGACTTGAGGGAGACAAAACTACAAAAATGGCAGTACCTAGGAAGTTGGATTATATTTTATTTTGTTATGGTGCCAAAATCGTAATTTTCTAATATTTAACGGGTAAAACTGCTATAAGCCTTTTTTTTAAACATTGGTGCTCTGATCAGCAGATGTGATGAGTAAAGATTGATCGATTCCTTTACAGCACGTGTAAGGAGGAGCTTTATGAGTTGGCGCATTTGCATGAATAGAAGCTACAGTCAGACACCGACTCCTGTTATGGAGGTCTGCAAAAGCCGTAACTTACGGTAGCGGTTCCCTTTGTTTTTCTTTTTAATTTTCCAGCACCTCTTGCTCATATTATGAAACTACCCATTCAACCCAATGACAATGAGGTTGTGTACACGTTAGTGTCAAAAATATTATAAAAAACATTAGGAGTTAAAAATATATATATAAGATATCAGCACAATAATTTCATGACTGGTCGGAAATATATATTAAGTTCAAATGTTAGTGTTATGACTTACATTTGTTATGAATAACTAAAGTTGCATGTATAAGTATGAATGTTCGCGGTGCGGTTTATTTCGGTTTTGAAATTAAAAGTCATTCAAACCATAAGATAAATAAGTATGTGGTTTGGTTTGTTTCAATCTGAACCAAACCAAAGCGGTTTGGATTGGATCCGTTGATGCGGTTTTTTAATATTTTCAACAATGTTTTAAATTTCATCACATTACAATTTTATTTTCATTCAACAATGTTTCCAACTATGTAGACTAAATTTAAACGCGGACAAAAAGTAATCATATTTTGTAAGAAATAGGAAATACTACAAAATTTATCATAGTTCAAGTAATACATAAATACATTTTTGGAAGAAAAAAACAAAGAAGAAACTTAACAAGAGAAAAAATATGTTATTTTATTAAAGTTTCCTTTGAGTTTCTATGAGTATTGGTCCGGTGATATATATTTAATTAATGTTTTTCTTATATTGCGGTTTGGTTTGGTTCGGTTGGTAAAATCAAAACCGCAAACTAAACCAAACAATGCGATTGAGTAAAAAATTGATCTGAAACATCCAAACCAAATGTGGTTTTTTGCGGTTTCAGTTTGGATTGGTTCGATTTACGGTTTTTTATTGGATTGGTTCGGTTTTGAACACCCCTATATATAAGAGATAATATTTTTATAATTAGTACCTTAACTCATTTGGATTAATATAATGATAATAACTTAAGACTTTGAAGAATGCTCGTCTTTAAAGTTATAAGTTCGATTATCGTCGATACTAATGTGAGTGGGATAGTTTAACTATGTAATTTTTTTTACATTTGCATTCCATCATAGCTTACCATGTAGATCCTTGTGAAATTTTATTATGAATGGACATAAAAAGTGACCGTTTTTCGAGGAAAAATATAATAGATGACATTGTTTCATTGAAAAATATGAGTAAAAATGAGGGAAAAATTAATATATTTGAATCAAATTTTAAACTAAATTAGACTCTTTCTCGTGCGATGCACGGTTTTTTGTTAATTCATATGATTCTTCTGTTGTCTGTGTAATTTACCACGGTTTAGGGTTTTTTTCCGAGAGAAACACGGTTTAGGGTTTGCTATATATAGCCGAGTTTGCATGGAAATTAAGGTAGCCGAGTTTGCATGGAAATTATGGTATTATGTTTGTAAATGTATTAAATAAGTGTACAACAACTTGTCAAAAAAAAGTCTACAGAAACAATAGATATATACAAACGATGACACAACAGGATATGAATGAAAAGCTCATCAGTGAGGAGAAATATTAGGAATTGCTGCATTTTAGTGGGAATTCGTTAGGTTAAACTGGTGCGCTGCATTTTACATGAAATTTGTTAGGTTAAATTGCTACTAACGCAACATTTTAAAGGAAAATTATTAGGTTAAGTTGTTGTAGACCTAATAAAATTAATAAATAAGGATATATTAGCTGTAATTAACTTGTTGTTGCTTATATTTTGTTACCGAGTATGTAAACCTTTTATGGAACGAATCAAATGGAGAAAACGTTATATTATATAAGTTTAAATGTTGTTAAAAATTAGTGTTTCTTTAAAAAAAAAAATATAAGCAATCATTTTTAAATGTTGTTAAAAATTAGGTAAATAATCTCGTTTTTATTATCTGCATTTCATTGTAATATAAGGAGAAATTTTTTTAAGCGGAAATTAAGGAGACTTTATAAATGAAAAAGTTGACGTCCTCGTGAGTTTAGCTCAGTTGATATGGACAATGCATAATATATACAAGGTTTGAGGTTCAAACCCCGGCCAAAAAAAAATGGAATCGAAGACAGTTTTATATCAAATTAATTGTATTAGGTATTGGTATATTTATCATTATTATAAATGTAAAATGAAAGATTGATCATATCAAAATAAATTCATCACTAATAAATGATATCAAAAGTAGTTGGTTTGCATTCGATTCAACAGTTTTTTAACTATTAAAAAGTTAAATTCACTATTTTTCAATAAAATATTTCTAGTTTTTTCTCTCTCTCATACAATGTCTTAAGGGCAATCTTTAACATTTCCATCGAAGAATTGCTGAATATTGTAGCAAACATTGATGATAATATGAAGACTTGACTCTTGTTTGGTTCATCGCCTAGATTTTCTGAGAGCTTTAAGGATACATTCGTATATGGAATGAAGGAAAATATTACCATGGTAGAGATCCAGTTGACCACTAAGACCAATTAGCTAACCATGCTTAAAAACTTGGAGGGGGGAAGTAATGTGGATGCCTCGGCTGTCTTAAGATTAAGATGTAAAAGTAAAGTGAACAAGACTAAATCAAAATCAAGGGACAATGACAATTTAAAGTTCTTTAATTGTTAGAAGATAAATCACTTTAAGAAAAATGTCCCTAGTTAGTGTGAAATGATGATTTTGTGAAAGTTCTAGTTGCCACAAAGGAGGTTTTTTTTTAGGTTAGTACCTAAGAGGAGGATTATGAAGATGTGAAGACGCTAATAGCTCATCAATGAAAGAAATACATAGAGGGAGACTTTTTTTCAATCACACACAATATATATTATAATAGCGTATAAAGTGAATGATAAAATATCTGATTGTAAGTTAATTTGTTCCTCTTAAAAAAATTGTGTTTTTTGAACAAATCAAAATGGAATTAATTGCTCAAAGACAAAGTGATTCACCCCGCACAAGATGTGCTAAAAGTCATGAATCACCCACTCTTAAAAAAATTGCTAGTGGTTACCACCGAGAAACTCCTCCAATCACATGATTAAGACATACTATCCCGATTTTAAATATATGCAAAAGTAAAAATGTATCTGATCTTAATTTAGGTTAAATATGTTTTGTATTTCGTTTATATTTAAAATCGAAGGAAGTAGTTTGACTTTGTAATATTATAGTCCGCCTTGAGCCTTGTGTTTGGATAACTTATATCTTTTTTTTTTGAAAGAAACGATATTTCACTACCTAAGATGTGATGGAACAAACTCGTGATCTTATAACCTTGGGCAGGTTTGACCACCGACATGTTTAAATTTCGAAAATCAAACTTTATCATGTTTCAATGAAGTATTTTTCCAACCGAAGACACGAAAACTCATATAACACATGCATGATGCACCAATTTTTATCATGTTTAATATGAGTTTGATCAATTCAGATGTTTTTATTCACCTTTATTCCTTAGTTTGACCAACCTTTATTCAACTATCTAGGCATCGATCCTTTTGAATTCAACAGCTTATCAATTTCAACTACAATTCATATTATTTTTAAGGGAAAACTTAGTCATTATTAAAACTTGGGTCATGTTAACTTGTGCGCTAAAGACACAAGCTAAGAAGTTTAAAAGGAAATGAAAGATAAAGTTTACATTGAAAAGATAAATTTTTAAACTTTTTAAATGTTAAATGTACAATTTCCAAGATGATATTTATACATTTATAGTATTTAAAACCGGAAGAAGTAGTTTGACTTTGCAACATTATAGTCCATCTTGAGTCTTATGGTTGAATAACTTGTATCTTTATTGAAAGAAATGATGTTTCACTACCTAAGATATGATAGACCAAACTCGTGGTCTTACAACCTTGGTCAAGTTTGATCACCGACATGTTTAAATTTTCAAAATCAAACTCTACCATGTTTCAATGGAGTAACTTTCCAACTGAAAACATGAAAACCCATGTAAATATGTCAGATGCACCAAATTTTATCATGTTTAATATGAGTTGATCAATTCAAATGTTTTTATTCACCTCTAATTCTTAATTTGACCAACCATTATTCGACTATTTAGGTATCGACCGATTTAAATTCAACTACTTATCATTTTCAACTACAGTTAATGTTATTCTTTAAGGGTAAACTTTGTCATTATAAAAAAATTATACTTGAAATTGGAGGAAGTAGTTTGACTTTGCAACATTATAGTCCATCTTGAGCCTTGTGGTTGAATAACTTATATCTTTTTTTGAAAGAAACAATATTTCACTATCTAAAATATGATAGACCAAACTCATGATCGGGTTTGATCACCGACATGTTTAAATTTCCAAAATCAAACTCTACCATGTTTCTATGAAATATTTTTCCAATTGAAGGCAAGAAAACCCATATAATTGTGTCGGATGCACCAAATTTTATCATGTTTAATATGAGATGATTAATTCAAATGTTTTTATTCATCTCAAATTCCACCTTTGACCAACCTTTATTCGACTATTTAGGCATCCATCGATTTAAATTCAACTTCTTATCATTTTCAACTACAATTCATATTATTTTTAAGGTAAACTTTGTCATTAAAACATTATTAATAAACTATAAGGTGAGAGTGCTTAAACACTATTTGAAGGTAGGTCCATTATTGATGCTCTCAAAAGAGACGGCAATGAATAGCATAGCAGGGACGTACTGATACTATAGTACATTTTGGTGCCCCACTATTGAAGGGCATATATATAATTTTACTCCTATATTATATATCTAATTGGGATCTTTTGTCCAAAAAAAGAAAAAAAAATTGGGACCTCACTTTTTTAGTTTTGGAATCTTCAACCAGTTGAAGGTGAGAACGACAAGGGAAAGAACGTGTTACTTCTGCCTCTGCATTGAAAACATACAATCTAACAATCTAGATTGGGTTTTCTGTAATATTCTTAGCTGAACTAAAAGTGGATTTTATAGTTGAAAAATCGTTTTAAACATTGAATTCATCGTGTAAAATTGATTTTGATTAGCATCGAGTTTAAAATAAAATAATTTATGTTTTTTTGACAAATAAAATAATTTACGTTGGATGTTTCATTTGATGTCAATTATAATAAAAATAGAACAATTTTTTAGATTCAATAAATAACTGATGTATGTGGTGTGTATTATAAGCTAAATACATTTATTATTCAATAAATTTAAAAAGTGAAATATTGTTTATAATTGCGATGAGACGTACTCCCTCCGATCCTATATATAAGAAAAGATTCTTTTTTTAGGTACATTGAATAATTAATGTATCTCGTTTACAATGAAGACCAGAGACATTAATTATTAAATGTATCCAAAAAAAGAATCTTTTCTTATATATAAGGCCGGAGGGAGTAGTACATTTATATAAAATTGAATTGTCTTCGTGAGCTTAGGTCAGTTGGTAGGGACAATGCATAATATATGCAAGGTCCGGAGTTTTTTTGGTTGTTTATATAAAATTGAATTGAATAATAGATTTGAAGGCTTAAATATGTAAATCGTCCCTGTAATTTGGCGTGTTTTTTGGTTGTTTTTTTTTAAAAAATGAAAACAAAAAACACGTCAAATTACAGAGACAATTTACATATTTAAGCCATTATAAAATCATAAATTACAATTTCTATCTTCAGATAAAATCAATTATAAAGAAAAAAATCAATTCAACTTTGCAATAAGTAAATTCATAAAATAAATTTTATAAATTTAGAATCAATTTAAACTTCTAAAAAAAATAATTAAACATTTTTTTCACGTTAACATACACTTTTGTGATTGACATACTTTAAATAAATAATAATCACATGCTTAAGATTTTCTTCTAGCTACCTCGATTGATGGGTTAGGTCAGCATATATCATCAGTGGAGTATCGTACTATCCCTAGATATCGCCTTATGATTCCACCATTTTCCATTGATGAGATGTGTCATGTTTGTCGTAAGGCGTGCCTGGATACTTTTGGGGAGCATGCCGTTCATTGTAAGGAGCTTTTCGGCTTTAAGCACAGACATGACTTTGTTAGGGACATACTTTTTGATATATTCAGACCGGCGGGAATATCAGCGAAGAAGAAGGCGCCTGTGAACTTCCTGACTGACCCACTAGATAAAAGATCAACACTCAGGCCAGCGGATATGATGGTGTACGGGTGGGTAGGTGAAAAACATGCTTATGTAGACTTGACTGAGGTTTCACCACTTGTGGGATTAGGTGTCGAACCTTTTACTGTAGGACAACAGCTCTAAAAGCTGTGTCAAGCAAAATGGCCAAACATGAGACAATCAACATGCTTTTATACCACTTGTGTTTGACACTTTGTTTTCTTAGCATCAGAGGTCGTTGACCTTCTATATAGAGTTCAAAAGGTCATTCATAGCAACTTATGTCTAATAAGTTCATGAATGTTGTATTCATGAGGATTGATTTTGCCATCCAAAAAAATCTAACGGCGCAGCTTGTTGCTCGCTTACCTTTTATTCAAGTATAAATAATAATTTATATATAAAAATATCATAACATTTTATCTAACAATTTCAATATTTTCATGGACCAAAGTATAACATATGAATTTATCTTTAACAAAGAAAATTTATCAAAAAGATAAAAGAGCCAATTGATATGATATGGTATGAAGAGGCGAGTTTTTTTATGCTACTTTTAGTCTTTTAAAAGAAATAAAAGAGTTTAGATAACATAAAGAAAGAAAAAAGCTGCAAATGGGGGTTGTGTGAATGTGATGGGTTAGGGGGATATCAGTAAAGATCAATATTGTGTCTCACTCTCATTTCATCATCTATCTAACTTTTTCCAATGCCACGACCATACAGCATCAGGTAGCCACGTCGATATACAGTACAATAATCACTTTATTCTTTGTAATTTTATATAGTCTTTCACAATTTTATATTGATTCAATTTGGTTTTTGATAAAAAAAAGTAAATTGAAACTAATCTCTATTTTTACTTTAGAGACAATTGATTTTTTCTTACAAATAGATCATAGATTAATTTATAATTCGTATGTTTATTCTTTGCTAAAGACTAATTTGAACTATATACCATAAAATTATAAGATTAAACTTTTATTACGAAATTAACACCACAAATACTTTTTGAATCTATATTATATCAAATAGAGTCATTCATTTCTTTTTGAGAAATAGAGAAGACTTAGATCCTAATTCATTGAGAGAGCAGGGGAACAATCACATAAATGGATTGTACACCATATTCTTTTCTCTCTAAAATTTTAAGGAATTTGGGGAAATTTTCTACTTTTTTTTATCAAAATAAAATTATCTAAAATGACCATGAATATGAAATTGGTTATAGGGGCAAGAACAGATCATGTCTGCTGAGAGAATCTACAACTTAGACTACATCATTCTAGGATAGACATAGACCATACTTTATTATAAGTATGATAAATAATACTAATGTTTTAATGATTATGTTAACTAATACCTTTAGGCTCTGTTTGGATCGATGAAATACAAAGAAATGGAGCGGAACAGAAAAGAAAATTATTTGTAAAAATGTTTTTTTATAAATTTTCAATATGTTGAATACACAATTTTTAAAAAAACTTTTTCTTTGGACTTGGACTTTAAAACAAATGTTATTAGGACACTTTGTTAATGTTTCCATGTTTTAAAAGCTTATTTAGCTCAAAATGTCATAGATGGCATACATAAGTCTTGAGAAAATCTATCTTGAACACAAACTCAAATCAAATTTATTTAGGCAAACATTCACAAATGAAAAAAATTAAAAGAGAATAGATTTGAATGATGTGACTTAATAATTTCTTTTTTAATTTTTAAAATTTATGTGTGTGCGTCCAAATAAATTTTGAGTTGGATTTGTGCCATGTAAGAATTGCTCCATAAGTCTTTAAAGCCTGTTAACATACTTAGACAATATCCAATGCGGAGTCTCAAACTTTTAAAATTTGATACTTATTTGGTATCTTCATTGAAAAGAAAAGTTGTTGGGTCTTATAAGACACAATATCTCATTTAAGACCTCAAATTTTAAGCGAGATCCATATTTTTTTAATATTAAAAAATTGAAATGTAATAATATAGTTATTAATAGTTGATTAACGAGTCATATTTAAGAAATTTGTGTGAGATGATGAGTTGAAGAGATTGAATGTTTATTAGATTATACTATTAAAAAATTATGAATAATTGATATATAGACGTGAGATCTATTTAAGTACCAAAAATGGATGTCTCTGTTGTGAATGATCTTAGTTAAGTAAATATAAATATTATGTACTACTAGTATTAAATTATACTTTGTAGTAAATTATAATATTTCAAAATTTTCAATAATTTAAGAATAGTATCCTACGTTAATTTTATATGTATATAAATGTATTATCATAAACTATATTTGAGTATAATATAGAATAAAAGTTATATTTTTTAGAATAACATGTGTTTTAAGGATTCTAAATTATCGTGTTAACTATCGAATAAAACATAATTTCATAAATTTATTAGTTTGTAAGTCTATCTATAGATATAGTAAATAATTTATTTAAAGGTGATATAAGATAAATCTTTTTTGAGTCAATAATCTATGTCTTCAATTATAGTACAATAATTTATTTTATATCATCTTTAAATATCTGAAGGTATGAATTTTTTATTCACTTTAGGGTGTGAAAAATTCGACGTTCGAACTCTAACCTTTTATATTCAATGTTTATACCAATTTCGATATACTCACAAATAATATAAAATAGTCCTTTTAAGTAGTTAACATGTCATACTACTCTTTTGAAAAAAGTCATATTCATTCTTAAAAATAAACATATGGCAAATAATAGAAGAAATCTAGACGGCCAAATTAGACTAAGATCTTAGAAAGCTTAGTTATATCCGATATATTGTCACCTCTAATTAAAGTATAAAACGAGTGGAGGGGAAAAGGATTGGTAGAAAATAAAGTGTCCTATCCCAACAATGTCAAAAGTAAAAGTAAATTGAATTATGGGAACTGATAAAACCGTCCAAATAGTGATACACATAGATTCAATTCAATTCATTGAAAAAAGCCAAACAATTGGTGGTGGTTTCTACAAGCATCCATCCAACAACGATGTGTTGTTTGACAACTTGGAACCTTCTTTACTTGTGTTTTGATTGATTGATTATAAATTAAGCAAATATTTGTCAAACAAAACCGTATCAAATTCTAATATCTCTAAAATTATTAATATGCTTAAACAACCATCTTAGTCTCTTGATATGTGCAAAGTTTTATTTATAATCTGTCTAAAAATAATATGCTCTAGTCTCTTAATACGTGAGAAGTTTTCTATATAATCTTTGTTTGTATTAAGATTGTAAACACGTCTTCAAATATTTATTTTAGTTATATTAATCATCAAATGTGTTTTTGTTGGTCATTTTATTTTTATTTTGTTTTTTGTTAATAAATTACTTTTTAATGTAACATGAAAGAGCTATGTTTTCTATCAAAAATGAAATCAAAGAGTTATGCTGATGATCTCGTCATGGAATTTATTGAACCTGAAAATATAATATTTTAAGTTGTAGAACGCAATATATAAAGGAAAATTCTATGGTACATCTAAAGATTTGAATGTATTGGTACACCAAATCAATAAATTAATAATTAAATGTGTTATTTTTTGAAGAGAAAGATTGTTTTCTATCACCTATAATTATAATAATTAAATCTTATTTACCAAAAACATCGACAAAATAAAATTTATTTTTTTCTAAATTTTTAGTACTCATAATAGAGAATTTTGATTATTTTTTACGATAACATGTAAAAAAAAAACTAGTATGATTTTTATAAACAATGAAATGATGTTTTTTCTTATGAAATAACATTTTCTAAAATATAAATATCAACAAATAGCTCTTTATTTCATAAAAATAATAGTTAATTTAAAGATTTTTGAAGTAGAAGTACCGGTACACCTTAATTTGCGGGTGTACCGTAGAAGTTTTCATATATAAATGGTTAAAATAAATCATCAACAAAATCCTCTCATGTTAGGTTCAAACATTAGAGGATATTTTCATAAAAAGAAGGATCTAATTCGTCTATAAAATTACAAACATGTATTTGTAATTTTGATATACTAAAAAATTACAAAGACAATGTGCGACACATTTAAGAATCATATTTATTGTTTAAAAATATGTTATTTGAATAACAATTTTGTACTTCTCTTGTAAATAAAAAAACAATTTTGTACTTCTTAAGCTCTTTAATATAAACAATGATTGTTTTTTCAAATTCATTGAATAATTGGTATATCTGGTCTATATTATAAATCAGTTATATAAATTAGGCTTAATAGCAGTTTTGGCTCCCTATGTTTCAGGAAGTTGCGATTTTGACCCCCTAACAAAATAAAATACAAAACCGCCCCTAAGGATTGGCCCTTTTGCAGTTTTGACCCCACAGGTCAATTTTGACCAAGTCAAAGCTAACGTGGATGCCACATGTGTAATTTTTAATTTTTTTAATTATTTAACAAAAAATTTAATAATTAAAAAAAAATTACACGTGTGCATTGACTTCGTCAAAATTGACATGGAGGGCCTAAACTGCAAAAGGGGCAATACGTAGGGGGCTTTGTATTTTATTTTGTTAAGGGGTCAAAATCGCAACTTCTTGAAACATAGAGGGCCAAAACTGCTATCAAACTTATAAATTATTCAATAAACTCGATTTTAATTTTTTTTTTTTATATATATTTGAGATTAGATGGTGTATCTCATAACATATACAATGTCGAAATACGATATCAACTTTTTGATACTCAACTTAACATCAATCTTAGTGCATACACAAAACAAAGAGACAAACAATTAATTAATTCAAGTGGTAAAAGACTTGAACGCTTTGAATAAGTGAATGATTTGATAAACGAGTTAACTAATTAAAAAAGGGTCTTGCTAATAACGTGTGCTTTAAACGCACTCTTTAAGGATTTCCAATTAAGAAAATGTTTGTGGAAAAAGTTGGACAAAATTATATAATTTGTCTATTAACTTAATTTTAGATAATACTTCTGTCTTTTGTTTTTTTTCATCCCGATTTAGTCTTTTATGTTGTAAAATGTCAACATAGTTATCATTTTTTATAAATAAAAAAAATCAAAAACTAATTTTTTTTTATCAAACTCAAACAAACTAAAATCTTCATGATATAAATCTAGAAAATCAAATTTCATTGAAAAAATCTCATAAAAATTAATAAGTTATTGTCATTTTACTACATGAAATTTAGTTAATAGAAAAATTGTGTAATTTTGCAAAAAAAATAAAATTAAATAGTTCAAGTTCAAATGTATTGAATGCATCAATTTCTATAAAAACTTATTTAAAGAGTGTTTTAAAGGTCTCTGGTCACTATTATAAGTAAAAATCAACATTTTATATTTATTCAATTAATGATTTATATGATCTTTACAATAGATCACATACATCATTTAATAAATAAATCTAAAATATAAATTTTTGTTTATAATAGTGACCGAAAAGTGTACTCGTCAACATTTTCCATTAAAAAACATTTGAAAGAGCAATAGTAATCGTTTGTTCTCCATAAATTTCTTTAATCACGATTAATCGAGGATGAAAATTTCACATCAATAACATCTTATCTTAATAAAGAAAATTTAATAAGAAAAACATTTTAAAAAATAGACAGAAAAACAAAATCAATCCAATTCCAAGGCAAGAATCTACCTTCACCACCATTTGTGGTGTGACCTAACCACTACTGACCCACTCACGTCTCTCAAATTTTCCCAAGTACCAAATCTCTCAAACTTTTTTTATTTTTTGACGCAACTAAATCTAAAACTTTAAAAATACAAAAGTTGAATAAAGAACACATGATGTTTCCTAGGCATGTGGGCCCTACCACCGGACTTCAAATTACAATTAAAATTAGTTTATTGTCAGAAAAGAAAAATCATCTGTCTGCAGTAATGGCCAACGGATCTTACACGCAAAAAAAGGAAAATGCAGAATGGCAGACACACCATGAATTCTTAACTTTGAAAACTCTATTTAATTATCCACTTTATTAGTTTTTAATTATCCATTTTATTATCTTAAATTAAGATAAATCTTATGAGCAAAACTTACTTGATAGCTGGAAAGAAAATAATATATGGGAAATGTTAACCAATACCTCGGAAACAATGGTTAAAAAATTATAAAAGGGAATATTTTTTAAAAAATTATGTATTTTACTTTATAAAACTTGAAAAAGTGTTATTTTTAATGGTGACTTTTGTTTTTTCTTTCAATTTTTAACTGCTTAACTAGTGTCCAATCTCGGGAGCACTAATTAACATGACACATAATATATTAATATTTCAGTCATTATTATAGCAAAAATTAATATTTTAGATTTATTCATTAAATAATATATGTGGTCTATAATAAAGACTATATACATAATTAATTAAATGAATCTAAAATATAGATTTTTGTTTGTAACAATGATGGAGAGGATGTACTATCACTTTTTCACATTTAAAATGTGTGAGTATATCACCAACCTATTTGATGAAAAATAAATAAACTAAGATAAAGTATATGAACATATTAAATACTTGCTTGTTAATTAAAAAGGGAGGATCTAGAAAAGTGTTAGATGGGAAAAAAATTAATTCTGAATAATTTCTATTTAAATAAATAATTTAAAATAAATAGAAAATCATATACCATGTCCTTTATATATATCCATCCCTTGTCACTCTCACATGTATCAAGGAAATACACTAAAGTTAATTATGTCCATATTGTCTAGTTCAAACTTTTCATTTACTTTTGCCTAAAAAAAAGTTTTCATCTCCACAAGTAAACTAACAAAATCAATGAAAAGTATATTTGAAGAAAAATAAATATATTTGGTAATTTATATCTAAAAACAGATTTTAAAGAATATTTGTAATTAGGTACATATATAAATTATTTTTGTCTTATAAGTGAAAAAGTAAAGTTTCTCAAAAAAAAAGTGACGTTGTCAATTTTCAGTATCGTTTTAATTGATTTTGATTTAATTGTACCGTGTTGTTATGTTTAAGTGGTTAACGGATTTTTTGTAGAATAAATCGTTTGTAGGAATAAGAAATTAGCTTTTAATCATACTTTACTGATTTTTTGATCAAACTTTGTATTTTTAGAGTCTATTTCTTATTTTTCACTTTGAAGTTTGCATTTGTGACGATAAAGTACATCAATAACATCTCTAAAGTAAAACGGACAATATTAATATTATTATATTGAACTACTTCATTCAAATTTAAATTTAAATTTTCGATGTTATAGTTGTTTTTAAATGATGTTTATCATTTTATCTGCGAATAAAGTATAATAAAACAAGATAGTCAATCAATTAGCTTATGTGTGCATCATTCACACACGTTTAAATAAAACAACTGTTTTATGAATAGTAAAAGTAGAAAATGTCCAAAATTATGGTTTTTACAGACACGCAACTTTTTTGGGTATTTGGTCAGAAAAGGAAAAAGAAATTAAAAAACAACGAGACATCCGTGAAAGAACTTTGTTTTATTATTTACCCAATTTGCACGCGCCTATCACAATCTTAAATTAATTTAATTAATTAATTAAGTAAAATAATTAATTAATTTTGACAAAAAATTAAATTAAATAAACCTTATCCCACTTTTCCAACCATTATATAAACCCTTTCACCCTTTCTCTCTCTCTTCATCACTCTTTACTTTCTCTCACTTCATTTCATTTCCACCCTTTATTTTCTTTCTCTTCATTTTCTTTCTCTCCAAAATATGGAGAATTCCACCGACAAGAGAAAGAGAGTTGATGATGAGTTTGAAACTCAAACTCACTGTGTTGACTCAGTTCATGCTAAGATTCGTAAGGTTAACTCCTTTTCTGATTCTGATGAAGTTAACTTATCTGAAACAAAGACTGAGACTCAGCTTACCCGAGTTGACTCGTGTGAGTCGAGTCAGGTTTTTGATTCGGATGAGATTTTTAACATACTTGATGATGAAAACAATGCTCATGAACGTGATTCTGAGCCTGACTCAGTGATGGGTCTTGACTCAGTTATTAAAAGCTTTGAAGAAGAGATTTTTGCACCTGGGACTGAACCAGGTCTGACTAAGCCGGAACCGGTTCAGGCCGACCTGGGTCAAATGACCGGTTCAGGTGAGATGGAGATGAACTTAGGTTACTTGTTTGAGGCTTCTGATGATGAACTTGGGTTGCCACCAACTGTGACTGAACCGGGTTTGAATGAACCGGTTGATCCGGAGAAGGTGGACTTGACCGGTTTTGTTGGGTTTGATGATGATTTTACCGGTTTTGATGGGTTTGGTTATGGAACTGGGTTGTTGTCGGAGAGTGACGGTGGTGCTGAAGATTTTGTGACGGGGGATGGGTTGTTTGAATATGGTGAACCGGCGGCGGCGGATGTTTTGTGGCGGTCGGAGTCTTTACAAGCTATGTAAGAAGGTGGCGTTGAGATTTTGGGGTGGAAAATGTAAATCTGAGAAAATGTTGGGGTAATTTTAGAAGGATGAAAAAAATGGAAGATTAGAAATGTAGGTGATAGATGTGAAAAGGAAAAGTTTGTAGAATTAAGATTTGTTAATGGTTCTTTTGTTGAAATTTAATTTAATGAGAAACAAATTGGTCCCAAATTATGACATCGTTTTGTTTTTTGCATACTTAATTTTCTTTTCTGGTTTAGATGAGGGTTCTTGCAAAATTATTACCTTGAAAAATACAAAACTAAACTAGTTAGTGTTACACCAAAATATTGTGGAAAAAAAAAAAGTGTTACACCAAAATATGGGATTCTTTCCACTAAAATATTTGTTTAACTAAATTGATAAAATATATTGAAAGAAACACATACATAAGAGAAAACAGGTAAAAATTGTTTTTTTTGAGTTTGACAAAAAATTAAAAAAATATCGGATTAGTCTTTTAAGTTTAAATAGATTCTTATTAAAAAATCTATTTAAAATTTAAAAAAACTTAAAATCGCTTTTGAAATTTAAAAAACTTGAATGAATAAGTTGATATTTTTGTCAAACTTAAATCATCAAAATATATACTTTGCTTAGAAAATAAGATAAAATAATGTATAAACAAAACTATGGCATCTATTTTAATAACATAAATTAACAAAATATCCTTTTTTAAAGGAAAAAAAAAAAGAAGAGAGATCTAAAGATATTCTCAAGGTTTAAGATTGTTGGTGATGGAGTTAAAGATTTTGCGTTTTAGATTGTAAAGTACGATGTGTTATAAATTTCGGTTGTTGCACTGCTGAACTAATCAACGACGGATGTCACACTCGTTTAAATACATTAACAGTTTTTATTTCATCTAGACTCTAACTCGTGCGATGCACGGATTTTGTAGAGTTTCATATATAAAATATCAAATTGTCTATATTATTATTTGTAAAATTGAATATAAACTCAGAAAGAATCAAACTAAGTGGCAATTGAGAGTGATTGACATGCACAATCTCAAAAAAGCAAATTAATAACATTTAGATTGCATCAACAAAAATGAATATGGAAATCAACAGAAATGAATATGGAATCAAAGTCATTACTTTGCCAAAACAAAGTAATGTTATAGTCTACTGTAGCGTTTTTGCAAATAAAAAGTCAGAATAAACAACTTCAAGTAATATAATATGGGAGAAACAAAGAGGCCGGCAAAATTACAGGAAAAAATGAAGTGTCTAGTGATAAAATTATCATCTGTGGATCAGTCAAATTATCTACAATTTTAAAGATGCAACTTTAATATCGTAAAACGTAGTAAGCGTACACCAAAAAAAATGAAAAAAGAACTACTATCAATAAAGGTACTACTAATAGTAAAAAATAACTACTATGAGAGAGGAAACCGCTAGGGCGGTTGGGGATTTAAAAAAAATGTTTTAGTCATGTATTTCATTTTTGGAAGCAACAATATTTCAACAAAAGTAGAAGTGGCATAGCAGTTATAGTTGTAAAGTGAAAACATATGGTACCTGGTTCGATTCCTTGCAAACTCTTTTTTTTCCGTAAAATTACTCAGATCCACCAAAAAAGGCGGGATTAATTAGGGCAAACGTATCAGAACTGTTTAGCGGTTATAGTTGTAAAGTGAAAGCATATGGTACCTGGTTCGATTCCTTGCAAACTCTTTTTTTTCCATAAAATTACTCAGATCCACCAAAAAAGGTGGGATTAATTAGGGCAAACATATCAGAACTGTTTAACATTTATATATATTAAGATTTTGTGGAAGACACGATTCCTCCAAATGTATCATCGGTTCTGATATGTTTGATTGTTGTTCGGTTGAATAGATTATGTCTTGAAAATTGATTCTACTTAATGTTAAGATTTGTAATTTTTTATAATAGGATTGATTTACACATACATTTATATTCAACTCATTTTTACTCGAACATAAATCACTTTTAATCAAAATTATTTTTAACCAAAATCAATAATGCAGGATAAATTCTATCACAATTCATTACCCCCACCTAACAATCAAACACACGCTATGAATGATATCCCTCCTCACTTTAACTCGCTCTTCTTCTTTGATTCCAATTTTTCCTATAACATTTTGTAACTTACGATCAAATTTATACAAAAAATGTGATTTTTATCCATCTCATTTGAAGAAAAAAATGTAATCCTTCATGTAATAATGATTTATCACGATAGTTTTTATGAGTTTTTCACTCTGCTCAATGAGTAAAGTGTTAACGACCATTGCCAAGGTCGTTTTGTCGCCACCGTTTTCTCGATATTAAAACCCTTTTTTGAAAACTTGCATATTTCCTAGACTTATATATTGACACCCAAGTCAAAGTTAGTGTATAATGAATTAAAACAAGATAATTATCAAATTGTTGAACTAAACATCATACTTAATAGACATACAAAATATAAAAGAACATGTATCAAATAAATTTGCGGTAAAAACAAGATAATTAATAAATTGTTGAACTAAACATCGTACTTAATAGCAAAATAAGGAAATTCTGTCAACATAAAACAAATCCAACAACCAAAAGGATAAACTAAGTCTAAAAAAAGAAAGAAAAATGAATTAAGCGGGTCAGCCCGCCTCGTTTTTTCAAGGAGTTAAGCGGGGCGAGGCAATGGTAAACAAGTTCAAAACTTTGACTTAGCCTGCAAAAAATAACGGGTTAAACAAACTGGCCCGACGGATTTGACTTGTTTTACCACCCTTATTAATAAGGAAGTTACAAAGATGGATTCATATGTTTCTTCGAAAGTTGGAAAAATAATTTTCAAATATACATCATTTCCAAGAATAATGTAATTTTCACTTTCCTATGTTTTTATTCCCAAGAAAATGGATGAGAATAAAATATTTTAATGAAACTCATACACCTTATGTTTACAAATACTTCATCCGTTTTGAAATGAAGGTTGTTTTAACTAAAAAAAATTGTTTTAAAATAAATGTCAATTTCATAAATATAAACCAAACATCTTTTTTTAAAAAGTATATGAGATTAAGATTCCACATCACCATTTCTGAGGACATTATTTCTAGGATTAATTTTTTCATTCATAAAACAAACACCCCTTAGTGTATTTCACTTCTCATTTAGAGTTTTTTTTTATTAATCATCCAGTTTCTAGGGGAAAGAACTATATTAGTCTGAAATTGAGTTGGATTAATTTAATTTATTGTTATAATGTAAATTTATTATTTTTGGGACGTAGGAATAATGTTTTTTTAGCAAAGTTTGTGTTGTCATGTGATCATTTTTTGGTTAGAGAGCTTGTGATAGTCAGGACTTACCTCTATATATGTAGACCTTCAACTATAAAATTACACTTTATTTATGTTTCGTATCATGATGCGTATGTCAGAACTTACCGTGATTCATTGAAATTTTACAGAAATTGTATTTGTAACTTTTGCAAAATCACAATAAATCAATGTGATCATGACATATTTACCGTAATATCTAATATACACTTTAATTAATTTTGAGTTTACACTTTAATAACATATTTTATTTTTGTAAAACAAACTTTATAAACACTTTAGAGAATTTAATTATATTTTGATTACAAGTGACGTAATTTAAAAAATTTCATTGATATGTATTGACTATACAAATATTTTCTACGCTATCAATCAATTATAACAGTTGGATCATTACAAATATTTGATTTTAATCAAATCTAGTTTAGAAGCCTAGCAAAAAATGACATGTGACCAGTTAAATGTAAAATGTTTTACATACAACAGAATTAATAAAACATCTCTATTTTATTTTCTTGAGCTGTCGTGTTAGCGTGTATTATATGGGATGAACATTGATTCTCTAAGTAACTAATACAAGTATTTATTCCTCTAAAAAAAGATGAGTTTATTATTCATAAAACGTTTAAACAAAAATGGAAAAAATGAGAAAAATAAAGCTTGTACGGTACTTAGCTATGAAGTTTGTCCTTTTGCTAGACACCAACCACTTCAGTAATTGTACTACTCACTCACTATATGCAGCACAGAGTAATGGAGAATCCAAAGATAAAGCATCCACCTCGTTATCAACGAAGTGGTTGATGATATTTGTTTGTTCGGTTACATATGTCTTTCATGCAGAAGTCTAATGTTATGGACATACTTAGATTCAGGGACTAGACTTGTCTAGGTTGAGATCTTCTCTTTAAATGAAAGTATCTATAAGAACATCTACATTAGTAAGTTTTTACCATTTAAGATTCGGTACTTAATATGTACCTTAATATGGAAAAAATTGGGGTCTCTTAAGACTCATGGTCTCACTTAAAACCCAATAAAATAATCAATATTTGAATTGTTTTTGTTGTTTTTCATTAATAAATTGTTATTGGTGGAACCTATTTAGACATTTTGACATAGGATCTCCATTGGAGTGGTTGAATATCTATTAGGTACTATTATTAAAAAATAAAAATAAAATTACGTGTCCATGTGAGACACGTTTAAGACCTCAAATGTGAGAGTCTCCATTGTGGATGCTCTAAGAATATTTTGATGGAAGTTAACTCATGCTAGATATTTTTCAGCGGAAGTTAAATCACGTTGTCAGTTTTAAGATCAAATAACTCGACTTAAAAAATATTAAACTAATCTAAAACATGGCAGCGTGAGTTAACTACTATTGAAAAATGCTGAATGTGAGTTAACTTTCGTTTGGTCAATGGAATGAGTAATTTTGAAAGGGCGAATAACTATTTTTGCATTGAAACGTCGTTCTTTACACTTTTTAAACCTTGACTACACAAGTTTCAAGGTACTTATACTTTTTTTGGAAGAGGCTTCAAAATACTTATATTATATTTGATTTGATTTCCTTAACAAGTGCCCTCGGGGCACTAGTTAACATTTTCCTATATTTTTTTACCTCTATCGATTGAATCTACAATAGTAATAAACTAATACTCCCTATGTCCCAAATTGTATGACGTTTTTGACATTTCATACGTATTTAGAAATGTAATTAATATTGTGAATAAGAGAATTATGAGTTGTTTTGCAAAATTGTTCGTAATAAATGATATAGGAAAGATAAATGAAAGAATTGAAAGAAGAAATATTAATAAATAGTTAATGATATAATAGGAAAAGTAACATTAATGTTTCATTGGTATTGTAAAACGATATATAATTTGGGATAATTTTTTTCCTCCAAAGCGACATACAATTTGGGACGGAGGGAGTAAGGATTTCTTAACAGACTCGATATGTACAAGTCATTTATTTCATATGTATTGTGTCTTTTATGTGTGATTTAAACTTTTTAAAAAGAAATTAAAAATAGCCAAAATAACATGAATCTGAAAGGTGAGACCAACTTATACATATTTTATTCTTTCTTTTGATTATGAGACTGTTAATTGCTGAGGAGAGATAGAGTCCTTATGTAATTGTTGGTAACTAATAAGTACTAATTTTATTCTTCCTCCATTGGAGGTCATTAACTGGTTGGGGTCCTTATTAAGCAAAAAACCCCTATTAAAGATACTCTAAAATAATCTCTAACGACTACCTTTAGAACATTCTTTAACAACATTTAAATAATATTTTTTATTTTTTTTATAGAAATTGATGCTTTCCATACATTATAAATTAAATGCTTTAACTTTTCCTACAAACATTTTCTTAATTGTATTTAATGCAGAAGTGTAATGTATGGACAATACTTAGATTCAGCGATTAGGCTTGTCTAGGTTGATATCTTCTCTTTAAATGAAAATATCCATAAGAATATTTTGAAAATTACTTTTTTCCTTTGGTTTAAATAGGTCTTTCGTCCTTGTAAATATATGTCATTTAAATTTTCGTCTATGAAGTTACTAATCCTTCCATTTTGCCACTGCAAATATTCATTTGAAAAATGGTCCTAATTACAGGGACGAAAATTTAAATGACCTATATTTACAAGAACGAAAGACCTATTTAAGCATCCCACTTTGCCCAATCATCACTTGCCACATGGGCACCACGTCACTAATGACAACCCACCCAGCAAAAAAACCTAATTAGGACCAAAAGTCAAATGATTAAATTTTGCAGTGGCAGATTGGAAGGATTAGTAACTTCAAGACGAAAATTCAGATGACCTCTATTTGCAGGGACAAAAGACCAATTTAAGTTTTCTCCTTTTTAAAATTGCTCATTCTTTTAACTCAGCCGAAGTTAATCACGCTTGACATTTTGCAGCGAGAGTTAACTCATGCTGTCACTTTAAAGATCAGTTAACCCGACTTAAAAAATGATTGAATTGATCTAAAAAGTAACAACGTGATTTACCTACCGTTGAAAAATATCGAGCGCGAGTTAACTCCCGCTGGGTTAAGGGAATGATCAATTGTAAAAGGGAGAATATCAATATTCAAATATTTTTTACCTCTTTGTCGATTGAATCTACAATTGTAACAAAATAATAAGGACTCCTTAAAAAACTCAATAGGCACACGTCATTTATGTGATATGTATTATGTCATTTATGTGTACATTTTAAAATAAAAAACGGAATAAGATGAATTTGAATAGTGAGACCAACTTATACACATTTTATTTTTTCTTTTGATTATGAGACTCGATAATTGATGACGAGAGATAAAGTTCTTATATATTTGTCGGTAACTAATAAGTACTTTTTTTTTTCTGTTCCTAAAAAAAAATTACTCATTTTTTTCTTTCTTCAATGGGGGTCCTTGACTGGTTGGGTCTATGTTAAGCAAACAAATCCTCATTGAAGATGCTCTAAAGATAATCTCTAACGACGGCCCTTAGGGCATTTTTTAACAACCTTTAAATAGTTTTTTTTTTTTTTTTTATAGAAATTGATTCATTCAATCTATTGAAAATTAAACTATTTAACTTTTCATACAAACATTTTCTTAATTAAGATCCTCAAAGTGTGCCCATAATGCACTCCTTAGCACGACCTTATAAAAAAAAAAGGAGGACCTTGACAAAATTTAAATTGTGGATTCTATTATTAAGTGGGTTTCGCAGTCGTTAAATATTATGTATGTTTTTTTTTCTTCAAACTTCTTTGTAAATTTATCTATCTAAATGAAAGAAATTAAAAAGATTTTAAACGGGGAGGATCTTAACATTTGACAAATTTACATAAATAGAATTGTTTTATATCATACACAAAGATATGTTACAAGAGAGGAAAAATTAAGAGGATTTATTTTCAATTGATAAGATTAGAACTCTCTCAAATGAAAAAATAAAAAAAACTTGGAAAAATAATGTGAAAATCTAGACTAGTACTAATGCAAAGGTTTTGTTTTCAATATAAATTATTTTGTGGCTTCTATGCATAAATGTCAGAGTCTATGTTTGGTTCATTTTTAAAGGGGTTGAAATTGATTTTAAATGTGTAGAATTTAATTTGAGCAGCCACATATTAGTTGGCGCAACATCTTAGCTTAAAACCTTAATCAATAAGTTAAGGATCTTCTCACTTTTAAAGTGGTCAACCTCAACTTTTTTAAGCAATGTGAGACTTTTAACTCATCTCACACTTGCCACAACAACTATAAATTTCAGTTTTTGATTCTAAATTTAATTTTAACATTAAGATTTTTTTTTTTTTTTAAGAATTTAACATTAAGATTATTGTTCAACTTACTTTTACATAAATCTATTTAGAGATACACATAAATATAAGTTACTTTACATTCAACCCACTTTTATCCAAAACTAATTTTACACAATCAATTAACTCAAAATCTATTTATGTTAATGCAAAATCAAATATACACATATTGGTAAAAGTTTTACTTTATATTCTTAACGAAAAAGTTTAAACCCTTTCGCATACACTAAACATAGTCATTAATGTCACTTTGATTAAAAATAATTTCTAATTTTTTTAGAAAATTATAAAAATTTTAAAACACCCTTCGAGAAATTAGCTTTTGAAGCATCCTTTTGTCAAATAGATAAATTAGAATCGACAACTTATTTTAAAAAAAATAAGAGATAAATGTTCGAAAAACAAATCTAAATAAAGATAAATTTGAATAAATTATTATATTTTCAAAAGAAACGTAAATTATCTCAACTTTGAAGAGATGAGTATAAAACTAAGAAATTGTTCTAAAATTGCTCTCACACAATGGGGAATTAATTTAATATCTTTAATAACAATTAACTGTTTGTTTTAAGCTAAATGTTAAATAGTGAACGACAATAAATGCCGTTGACGACATTGAAAGTAATTTCGAATGCGTGAAAGCAATTTCGTAAGCTTAAAAAGCATTTTCCTTAAAACTAAACTAAAAAGAATAAAAGGCCTACAAGAAAACGTGAAAGTTCCATCTAACTAAGGCCCACGTAAAACTAAGAGCATATAGACAAACTAATAAAAAATACACCCACAATAAAAAAAATAGAAAATAAAAAGAATAATTAATTCAGGGTCTTTTATCATACATGGCAAGTCACCTCAACACTTTTTGTTGGTAAAAATATATGAAAAAATGACTAATTTGTACGTGTTTTAATAGATAAATGACTCAAACGAAAAAAAAATCATAAATGATTCAAATAGTACAAATGAATAAGATAAAATATTTAAACGAAACAAAAAAATATAAATGACTCAATTGTTACAAATAAATGACATAAAGAACTCCCAAAGTAATTTTACCAAAATAAAATTAGAGAAAACTAACAATTTGATTCTGGAACTAACACTCTCTCTTCAATTTGGTTCATCTACTATAGAAATATACTAAGTATCCTCCAAACTTTCATCCTCTCTTCAATTCAGCTAATGAACTATAAATATACTAAGTACCCTTAAGGGATATTAATCTATCAAGATTGTCTCTGAGCCATCTCTCTTATGATAATTGGGAGACTAAGTTAATGGATTTATAATAATTTAAGGACTACATAATATATTTCTATAATTCAAGATCAAATTAAAGAGAAAATAATAATTTAAAAATCAAATCGATGGTTTATTCGTAAACCTAATTAGGTTAACTTATAATTTGATTTTGTGCTGTTCTTCCCTTTGGGTTCCCATAAAAGTTTAAAATTACAAGCTGTCCTTTCCATTTTTTTGGTTGGATTCCTCCTTTCCTTTGAGTGTTCATTTTTCATTTTTCCTTTTTCCTTTACTCATTTATTTATTCTTAAAACCCATCTCCTGTAATGGATCAAATTATAATGAAGACAATTGTTGCTATTGTATTAATTTGGACAATGAATCCAACTCTTAGTGTATAAACTAAGGAAGAATACAACCAATTAGCAAGTAAAATAACTATTGAAAGAAGAACTTGAAGAAATAGGACAAGTAATAAGAGAGGAATTGAGAATCAGAGGGAGAAGAAGAGTTACATAACACATATTCCATGCTTATTTCATTGGCTTTTCTCATATTTATAAGGGTCCGGATTCCTATTTCCCATAATGTCCCTTCTAACTCTAAGACTCATTACATCTCCCTTGCCTTCCCACCCAAGCTCACAAATAAAGCTCAAAGCCTAAACGAGTTTCTTTTCTTTCTTTCTAAAGAAGCCTAAATGAGTTGTTGACAACTTTAAATTAAATACATTTGTCAAAAGAAATTTTAATTAGATACAATTGAATGTTCATTAATGTTAGCCTGTAAACATTTACAAGTTAACATTACAAAACTTTAGTATATTTTGTTGCATTTTGGATGTGACAAAGTTGATCATATATATATAAAATTGATTTTGTCAAAAAAAAAAATAAAATATAAAATTGATTAAGTTCGATGTTTTAAATGTTTTTGAATAGAACTAATTTTGTCTTGTCCCGTGAGCATAACTCAGTTGGTAGGACAATGTATTGTTATATGTAGGGGCCGATGTTCGAACTCCAAACACCCCACTTATTCACCTTATAAGGTGAATTCTAACCACTAAGCTACCTGACAAAAAAAAAGAAGAACTAATTTTGTTTTTAAAGTTGATTCTTACTTGAATTTAAAATAGTTATAAATTGATTTTTACTTTCAAACATATTATTTAACTAATTTTTAAATGAATATATCTAAATAAAAACAACTTTATATTCGACCCACTTTTTATAAGAATTAACTATATATATAATCATTTAATTCAAAAATTAATTATAATCAACAATTTAACATATAACCAAACACACATTTAATAAAAGATTCACAAATAATGTTAGTAATGCTTTAGTTAGGTTGTCCACATACTTAATCTCATTGTTTTGTTCACAAAAAAAAGAAAGAAAAATCTCCTTTGTTTTGTTGATATTTCAACATGTATTTTTTTTTTGTCTTCACCATCCTATTCCCACTCTTAGGAAAATAGTTTTGATAACCCATAATTCTTAAAGGTTAAGTAAAATCCAATAAAAAATTATTCTAATAAGAATTCAAATTCTTAATAATTAAGTGAAGATCCAACTATTTTCTTAGTGTTAATTCAAAATATAACCAAGTATAGAAACAACTTAACCAACAATGTCTGTCGATATAGTTAAATCGATATCTTCACCCAAATTAAAATCGAAATTCACCATTATATGCGTATGAGTTTCAGACGATGCTTTTCATTTCGTTTAAAAAATTGTTTTTGTCAAAGATTAATAATTATTTATATAATCTTATCCAATACATAAAATATTATTATTAAAAATTAAAAAATTGAAACATGCAATCTAAACCTCAAACATAGTTATTGTTTGTCTCTTATCCACACAAAGGTTACTACTTCCTACTTCCAACAACAACATCATCACTTTCTCTATACTCTTTACATCCTCTAATGGCATTCACCGTAGCTACATGCGGTGGTGCAGGAATCCTCTACAACAAAACCACCACAACAACACCCTACACCCTCCTACCATCTTCTTCAAGAAGAAGAACACTTCAAATAGTTTCAGCTAAGAAGATTTCTTCACGTTCAAGAAGGAACCAACAACCAACAATTGTTGATGAGGAAATAGAACCAAGGAATGAGGTTGAAATACCGTTTTACTCTGATGAAGATTGGCCTTTTGAATGGAGACCTCCTGGTACTTTCAAAGAGCCTGATTTCTTTGAAGGTCCTCAGTGGAATACTGTTGGGTTTGTTGGAGAATGGTTGTGGATTCTTGGTGGTCTTTTTGCGGTATAATTCAACTTCTATCTTGTTTTTGTTTTGTTTTGTTTGTTGCTGAATTGTTGGTGTGTTATTTGTATGTGTTTGTGTTTTGATTCAGTGATTGTTTTGAGTATTAGAAGAATTTTGGAAGAAGATATGACCCTGTTTGGAAAAACAAGTTATTTTGTAGTTTATGGAAAATAGCTTACGCGAATAAATAAGCTTTTATGTTAATTCATATGTTCTCGCTAACGAAAATTGTATCTTCGTAAACTGTTTTTTCACAAACTGCGTTGACATGCTTATGAATAATACATAAAAGCTTATTTATGTGCATAAGCTAAAAAATAAGCCAATCCAAACGGGCCTAAGTGTTAATTATATTGGCTTTTATGAATAAGCTATTTCTATAACACAAGAGAAAATAAAGTTAAAATGTTTTGATATAAGGTATAAGTTGTTTTCATACAAGCATCTTGATTCTTGAAGGGTTTGTGAGAATAAGTTGGAAACAACTTATGAACATGTCATAACCTTTTTTGTAAGTCCTTTCAAATAGTCTCACAACTCACAAGTACTTATGTCGGTTGATAAGCTCAATTAAGACATCCAAAGAAGCTCATAGAGTAGAGATAAGGTCTAAAGTGAATTTATAAAGAGTGACTTTTCATCTTACGAGTCGGTTTTGTAAGGATGAATTAAGTATAATATAAAAAACCTGATATGATATCAGAGCCTATCCATTAAGGGCCAACAACGTGAGGGAGTGTATGTGTGAAGGAGTGAGTGTATTGGGGATGAGTTAAGCCTAATATAAAGACCTATTAGTGTGTGTGTGTGTGTGTATTTAGATTGACTGATTTTGTTTAGTATAAGAAGAAATTTGGAAGAGGATAGAGTTTACTTTTGAGCTTATTTGGTGACATAACCACTTATCTAGGAACATGTTTGGATTGACGGTGAGTTTGACGAAAGCACGGTAACATTGTAATTTTGTTGAAACTCTGAAGTGTTGTTTCTTTGCAAAATCGCGCTAGGTCATTTGATTATGTCAGACTCACTGCCAATTCAAAATATGAACTAAGTAGTTAGAAAAATTATAGTGAAAATGAAAGTAGTGAGAAAAGTCATAAGTAATTAGAACAATCGGGTTGGATTGTGATGTTAAGATTTTTGATGTCTATATGACTACATCATGATCCTAATTGTTGCCACATGATGTAATATTTCGATCCATCTTGGTTGTGTTTTCGCAATATGATTTAACTGCCTTTTCTTTTGCTATTTTGTGACTTCAAGCTTTTGACTTTCTGCTAATGACTTGTAGGTGTGTCATGTTTATGTGTGTGTGTGTGTGTTTTCAGTGAGGGATTTTTTTGAGTATAAGAAGAAATTTGGAGGAGGATAGAGTTTAATTTTGAGTTGTAGTGACAATTCCACTTATCGAAGTATTTAGAAAAGTAAATAAGAATTGCTTAAACAAGTTTATAAAAATAACATATCCACTTATCTATGTGGTGCAGTATTAAGGTTTGTCATGCCATAGCTATGTTACTTAAATGTTAAGGTTTTCGATGTCTCACAACGTTTTTGTGACCGCATGATACCATACTTGATAACAATTGTTTTGCAATATTATGAATCCTGATGAAACGCTGCTCTAAACCTTTACTACACAAAGCTCACAAGTTTTTTTTAGCTTATTTAACCAAGTTTTCGAAGATAATATTACTGATGTGGATTTTATCTAATGTTCAGTCCAATGTGATTGCTGGATTTTGGTGCATAGTATTACTGCGTTGCTAAATTCAAAACTACTAATGGTAGAAAACTATAATAGAAACTATTTAGAAAGACCTAAAGATTAACAAGATGGGTAGATATATGATATACGGCAGAATATAATGGCATTGTTTGATCATGTAGCCGACTCTACTTAGGTGGTTATTAAGTCTTAGTTGTTGATGTTGTTTCTGCATTTCTACTTCTTGTGTTCTTATTCGTTCGTTTCTTTGATGCCAAGGAATGTCTTGTCTAGAGAATTTGGCTTGCTAATCTAGTCATATATCGACATGTAGGTTCAGTTATAAATTTATAAAGGGTTTTTCTATCATGTGCAAATTTGCACATGTTAAGAAATTTAAAATAGTAATTTTGCATTGGAACTTGAACATTTTGTATTAAATATATAACTTTTTGTTAAATAATTGTTGGTTTCAATAAAAACTTGCT
>Ga0315914_1002188_pt1 | contig 29958 bp, 11 predicted proteins | sample MpolenodulesMG_FD_203920 | JGI IMG/M metagenome (GOLD analysis project Ga0315914, IMG submission 203920) | Medicago polymorpha root nodule microbial communities from Los Angeles, California, United States - elongated nodules | ecosystem: Host-associated > Plants > Roots > Nodule | place: USA...
TTTTGTTTTCCTTTTGGTTTCGTTGTTTTTTATTTTCTTCTCTTTTATGGGTTTTTAGCTTTTTTGTTGTATAGGGTTTTGGTTCATGTCCCCCCTCTCTTTTTGTTCTTCGCTTTTATCTATATATCTAGGGTGTTGCAGTTGTCATCATCTGCACCCCATTTGCTTAAAAAACTAATATTCCTTTTTAAGTCATATACTACTGAAAAGAATCAATATAAGACGTTTTCTAATTCATGCCTTTTTAAGTCATATTCTTTGTCCATTTTAATTTTTTTAAAAGTTGGATGCAATCGTAAGACAATATACTGTTGAAAGGAATCAATATAAGATGTTTTCTAAGTAAACTAATGTATATATTATTGCCAACATAGAGAAATCAATTTATTGACCAAAAAAAAAGGTAGGAATCAATTTAATATCATTTAATCAGTTTTTTGTAAACATCCGAAAATATCATTATCAAATAAGGCAAATCTCATGTGTTACAAATAGAATTTGTCAAATAACATTTTTTTTTTGTTGGCAAATCAAATAACGTACTTATAACGTGTGTTTTTTTGTATTATTATTTATTGGAATCATTGAAAAATTATAATATCTCCTTGAGTCAAGATATGCAATATATAAAAGATATAGTGTGTTTTTGTGTTTACGTACATTATTTTGGAATATCAATGAATTTTCAGATGTTATGGGTATGCTGAAAGCTATCGGTGTTGAGAAGTCTTATAGCCGCAATGGATCTCAATCAAAGATGATTCCTATTGAGTTGGATTATGATGGTGTTGAGAAGTCTTATAGCCGCAATGGATCTCAATCAAAGATGATTCCTATTGAGTTGGATTATGATGGGTACACTATCCTTTTATATTTTAGTATTTAAAATATGTTTAAAAAGTTTTTTTTCACATATATTTGTGTAAATAACATTGTATTTTGTTTTTTTAAAAATTGTTGTATTAGGTTTCATTTCAAGGTCACCCTGTTTGGTTCTTATGTTGATGAGTTGAATGCTTTTATTGCATGTGGTGAAACGGAAAATGTTGTTGTTGTTGTCCTCTTGACCAAGATCAAGATCTTTCAAGGTATATTTATTTTATGATCATGTCACCATTTCTTTGTTACTGACTTTATAAACATTTGACAAGTTGTTTTTTCTCAATTTATGTATCCAGGTCAGGCGACGATACAAAATACCATTTATGCAAGAAATGTGTTATTCAATCTAACTTTTGATGCTGCTCTTCTTTTAAAGAAGAGGTAACATGTTGCGTACATGATTCATATTCATTATGGTGATAGTGGATTTCCAAAATGAGATTGTGAAAATGAAGGGTGTATGTTTAAACTCATGAACATAAAATTCTTATTATGGAAAAATTGCACAAGCTGATTTTTAACCTGTTAAAAATATAGATTCAGATTTCTAATCTTCCCTCAAAAAACAAAAAAAAATTCTAACCTATCACATAGTATAAAAAAAAAATCACACATTTGATTCGTTGAACTGATTTTTAACCTGTTAATACCTTTTATGGTTAATACTTGGTGTTAGCTTATGAGTCTAATTATGTTTGTTATGCATGTTTGTAGGATGGTTGAGAAGGATAATTCTCCGTCACCGGGCATTTCTAAAATTGTGGATGCATCTAAGGTTACCGTTGACGAAGACTTTCTCAATTTGACCCTGATGACCACTATTGAAGGCCTTAAGGATTGTGCCGAGGTAATTGAAAACAAAATCGTTTTTATATCGTTTTCTTTTTATGGTGTCAAAAGTGTAATAGTAGTATTATTTCATGAAGAATGCTGATCTTTCAAGAAAGTGTTTGTTTTTTTAACTTAGAATGAACGCTTAGCCACTAGGTCAGAATTATAATATAAAAAAAGGGATTTTACCAATAAGCGAAATGTATTTATGTAATTCTTTATATGGTAGAAAGCTTTGGTTGTTGGCAATAAATCTAGAGCTTTGTCTTTCAAAAAAAACAATCTAGAGCTTTGTAAAAAAAAAAAAACAGACGGTATTCATGGTTCATTCACATTACCATCATTCACATAACTTGATGACGACAAAGAGTTTATAGATGGTATCACGGAAAATGGTGAGTTAGGTTCGGGCCATCAATTGCGTTGGTTGTTTGTGCATCTCTTAACCACTAGCAGAATGACGAGCCCTGATATAGTATGGGATGCGACATGGAAGTTACTGCCCGATTGTATCTTATTTGAACGTAGGAAGCGTCTTAATATTCCAGATAATGTTTATTGTACTTATTACGAAATCTTTGCACCATTTTTGTTTTGTTTACGATCTAATTTTTGCATTTTTTTTCTCTGGCTAAAAAGGCACAGTTTAGAAAAATGGTTAACATAGTCGTGCTCAAAGTATTGTATGCCTATCTCAATAAATATATTTATCTATTTAAGTAGTGATAATAAACAAATACAATATTCTTTCAAAAAAAAAACAAATACACTATTAAATATTTTTTATTTCATGAAAACAGGTTTATACAACAATATATAGATCAGAAAGAAAGAATTTAAATACAAGTGTATGCACGTAAGAAAACAATAGCTCAAGTAAAACAGAGATAAATTCAAGGCTACCTAACAAAGTAGACACACCAGAGAGCTTTTCACTATTTTTTTTTAGACGGCAAATATTATTCTTCGTCGAGAGGGCGTAGGAAATGCCAAGCACTCGCGCAAATGAACAAAGGATGAATACAAGAACCAACAAAGGCAACAAGCCTGCACCCAAAAAAATCATGAGGTCGAGGTGTACAGTAGATTGCCTTAATCAAAGACCAAACCTAGCAAAGTACCACGATAAACCGTGGTGCTGCCTACACGAGAGTACCCCTGTCTCACAACCTAATGCCCACAAAGATCCTCTAAAAAATCGTAGCTGCACTACAACAGGCCGAAATACCTGCAACTAAAAAACAGAAAAGCCAATCGAACGCAGCAGCAATTATGCACACACAGAAGCCTCCTAGCCAGCGGCTACATCACGTAATAGCAGCGCAAAACTGACAACAACATACCCATAGATAATGCAAACAGTATAAGGTTAATGCAGGACCTACTGTCAACGCCACAAAACTGTCATATATAGCTTTCCACTATGTATATCTTGATTAATTTGTTCACATTTTCTGTTCTTTAATTGATTAATTTTTCACATTATCTAGATTAGTGAACATTCATGATGGCTTGGGAAATCCTTTACGAATAAATAAATAATGGCTTGGGAAATCCTTTACAAATAAGCTTATTTTTTTAGTTTGAGTTAAGCTGAAAAGAAGCTTTTTTCGATTAAGAATTGAGTTGTAACTTTAATATCATTTTTTCCGTTGCATTGCATATATTCTCTTACTATCATTTTTAGTTTTTATGACAAAGACAAAAGTGAAAATAGGCATCTTTCAAGACATAATGATATGTTTTTTTTTAAGGCCAGAATATGTTGTAATTGTCATTGATGAGAATTAGAACAAATGGCGTGTTATTATGCAACTTTAAAAGGAAAAGTTGCACTTAAAATGCATTAAAAGGCAACATAAAACTTCAAAGTAAAAACATGTCTCCACTGAGATATGCTTTGTTAGTGTTGTCTCCACTGCACTTCTCTTTGCGTACTCCTTTGTTGTTTTTTCTGAAGCAACACAAGTCAAATACTGCTTGGAATTCTGGGATGACGAGTTTAGCATCAGGGTGCAAATGACATGAACGAGACAATCATTTTTATAAAAGTTTCTTAGACAAATAGTTTATTTCAAATGGTTCTGAGATCAGTTATCTCTCTTTTTCTCATAATGAAAAGCTTATGCAAAGGAAGTGGAGAGAAACTACTCATGTTATTGTTGAAGATGTGAAGAAAAACAGTACTTCACTAATAAAAAATAGGGATAAGGGTGATATATTTGAAGACTATTACACATTAAGAAATTTAGCACATTCCAACCTTGATGACAAGGTTGTTTTCGAGGGGTGTGTTTTTTAGGATATAGTAAAGGCTGATTAAAGTAGTTTAAGTAGTTAAGAGGTACTTTTTTTAGGATATAGTAAAGAACAAACTAAGAGTTACTAACTCTACGATACCACTCAGCATTTTCCACATTTTTTAGGCTGATATGTTTAAATATAAAGGATTCTCATATAAAGCTAATATTTTTTCTTTCTTTTCAACGTGTACACAGATGCATGCAAAAGTGTTAATATTAATTTCATGACTTTACATTTAATATGCAGATATGCATATCGGTGACGATGACTTGAAGAACCTGTGTTTGATTGAAATTGAAATGCTGCTTCACGAAAACGGACGGTCGCTTACTGACTTCAAATCTATGCCCAGGCCAAACGTAGCATACATGCCAACTTTCACAAACAAGCTTATCGTTGATGAGCTAAATTACAACTTCAATCGGAAAAAGAAGTACCATGGAAGTGCCTACACGATATTATCTCTTCAACCTTTTTTCAATCCATTATCTTCTGCTTCCACCACACCAATCCAACCTTCAACATTTCTTCTTCAAACCAAACCCAAATCAACATAGCAGAACTAACTAGCACAACAAAGCTAGAAATTCATTATTAACTTCATCCCAAACAATATCCAGCTCTACCACCAACACCCATCGTCATACCACCACTACCACAACAACATTCCATTCTTCCATGAATACCTAGGATGCACCATTGAATAAAAATCACGCATCACTTAACATCATCTAATGTTAGAACTGAGAACCCAACAACAAACACAATCATAAAAAAGAACATAACACTATTGACAACAATAAGAAAACTCAGGTCTGACCTCAACACCATTGACAACAATAACAATAACCTTCAACACCTAGATCGGAAACATGAAAAGAGAAGGGTTTGGGTTTGGGTTTAGGTTTTGATTCAATTAGGGTTTGGGTTTTGAGAATTGGGGATTTTCATGAGGGTTAGGTTTTGTTGAAAAGAGAAGGGCTGAAAATTGTGGAGTATGCGTATTTATAGTGTGATAAAGGAGAATGAATGAAGAAAAAAGTGTGATTACGTGCCACACTTCCGTCGGAAAAAACTTCAATCGTGAAAAAGAAGTACCATGGAATTACTGAGAATTTGGGTGTTTATTGGGAGTAAAATCAAGTTTTGAGGAAGAAAGGAAAAAAAATGTTATGGGATGGATCTAGACATGGCAATAAAACCCGTCCCCGCCAGACCCGGCCGCCCCCCTCGAATTTAACGGAGAAAAGCTGATTTAATTAGGTGCGGGTATGGGGGAAATTTAGATTTTTAGTACGGGGGCGGGGATTCTTATACCTGCCCCGCACCCCCTTTTTGAAATATACTTTATTTAATTTTTTAATCTTATTTCTATAAGCACCAACCTATTTTAATATATTATTACACTTTAGAAATATATTTATTATAATTATTTTTCTCTATTGAAAAAAGTTTATGAAATATTTAATTATTAATATAATTATTGTTTTTTGTTGCAATAAAAAATGAAAAAATATGCATTTTTTAAATATTTTATAAATAATAGAGTTTTCGCGGGTGGGGGCGGGGCTGGAAGACTTGTCCCCATTGAGGCCGGGGTTGGGTGTTCAATTTTTAGTTCCGATATGTTTTGGGGACGGGGATGCTTATGTCTAGATGGATCGAAGAAATTAGTCACATGCTCTCTCTCCTTAATTGATTATTTTTTTAAAAATAAATTACTTGATTCTTAAAAATATTTTTAAAATATATGAAATGACATAATTGACACATGGATGCCACATAGTTAAATTTGTACGGTCATCATGTGTCACATTTGCAAAAACATGTCAAATCATAAAGAAAGTGGGTTGACAAACTATTTTAAAAAACAAAAAAATTTTACAAGGACGTTTTTCAAAAGTTTTTTTTCTTCTGCAGAGACCAAAACTTAAACGAGTCATATTTGCAAGGATCAAAAACATATCTTAACCATATTTTTATCCAATAATAAGTTAAGCAAGTTGTATAATCATTACTTGATAAAAAATATTATCTTATATTTTTAAAACAAAAATTTTATTTGCAGATTCTCTCATAACATAGTTAGCAAAACAGTTGAATTTATTACGAAACGGAATGAGTATTTTAGAACGAAAGAAGTAAGAAGAGAATTATGCATTTTATTGATAATTGAATCCAAAGGACTTGTACTACTACTACTACAGTACATGCATCAAAATAAGTGAACACCCACCCTCCCTCAAACCCCATCAATTCACAACCTCAAACAACAGAAATGATGAACGCAACTCGAGCAGAAGCAGAACGGTTACTAGGAATCTCCGAAAAGCTTCTCCAAAACCGAGATCTAATGGGTTCAAAAGAATTCGCAATCCTAGCCCAAGAAACCGAACCCCTTCTTGAAGGTTCCGATCAGATCTTAGCAATCATCGACGTTCTCATCGCCTCCGAGAAACGCGTCAACAACAACCCTGATTGGTACTCCATTCTCCAAATCGATCGCCGATCCGACGACCTCGACCTTATCAAGAAACAATATCGCCGTCTTGCTCTTCTCCTTCATCCTGACAAAAGCCGCTTTCATTTCGCCGATCATGCTTTCAAGCTCGTTGCTGATGCTTGGGCTGTTCTCTCCGATCCGGTAAAGAAATCTCATTATGATAAAGATCTGTCTTTTTTCGCTCGGGTTGATTTATCTGTTCCTGGTTGGGTTCAGCAAGATAAGTTACCGGTTAGGAGAACCGGGCCTGGGCCTGTTAATGGGCCTGGCCCACGGAACAGTTCTGCGTCTGCTAGAGAGGAGGTAGCTGCGGATGTTCGTAGAAATGCCACTTTTTGGACGACGTGTCCTTATTGTTACCGTTTGTATGAGTTTCCAAAGGCTTATGAGGGGTTTTGTTTGAGATGTCCTAATTCTAGTTGTGATAAATCATTTCATGGTGTTAATGTTCCGTCTTTGCCGCCGTTAGTTCCGGGGCAAGAGGCTTATTATTGTTGTTGGGGTTTTTTTCCTATGGGGTTTGTGCTTGGAAATGCTGGAGCTGAGGAGAAACAGGCTGAGCCGGAGCTGGCGCCGGAGATTGTGGTGCAGCCGGATGAACCTGTTCCTGTGCCAATATCGGTTCAAGGTGCGTCTGGTTCTTCTCTTCCGAATTGGATGCCAGCGCCTGTGCCGGTGGAGAATGGTGGGAATAATGTAGTGTCGGTGACGGCTACTGTTACTACACCGGCAAGGGTGACTACGAGGTCAGGTGTTGTTACTGGTGGTGTTTCGAATGGTGTTGCTACTGGTCCGAAGAAGCGTGGAAGGCCGAGGAAGTATTATTAATGTGTGTCTTGGAATTCATTGAGATCGTAGTGGACCAGAAACAACAATGTTAGAAACTGCGGCTGTGTTCGGTTTTTTTCCCGGAGCTGGAATGTGTAAGTGATTTGATAGTTTTAGTTAAGGGCTGAATCTGGTTTGGATGGATAGTTTGTAGGTACTGTTGATGTTGTATTGTTTAATAAATTTGTTTTTGTAGATATAGTTAACTTAAGTTGGTATATTTTACTCTTTAGTATTTACTATTAGGGTCAATTCACCATTTCTGCTAGTTGGTAAGAATGAGAACAATGTGTCAACCTTGAATGTTAGGCTGTTGCAATATGCGTTTCCTTAATGTTTCCTGCGTCTTATTGTGTTGTGGCTTTTCTAAAGTTGCAAATGCAAACTTTTGAGTAATTGCATGTTAGTGGCTTTCTTGTTGTGGTATTTTCTAGTGTTATTGATCACAAGACACCATTATATGTAGGAATTGTCTCCATTTCTCAAAAGAAGAGAAATAGAGCACTCAATTGTGTAGGCACTCATTTTTAAAATTAGTCACATAATTAGGCCTTTATGCGCCTAAAACTATAATCGTGAACATCTCTACTCTGTCATTTAATTCTGCCAAAATCTTTGTGTATGATATTTGTTACCTTGGGTGGTAAGTGTTCATGCTAGCAAAAAACTGACTTGAGTCATGGTCTATTCCCTTCTTCGGTCTTGGATCCACCCTTATAATGGCAGGGAGTCATTAATGTTGTGAAGGGAATCATGAGTGCCACATAATTGATAGGCCTACAATCCTGAAGCTGATAAGATATGCTCGATTTTGGTCATTGCATTATTAGTCATGTGATTATCTACCTTCCTAGTGTTAGTTACCAGGATCTTGCCGAGGCGATCTTGGCATAACGCAGTTGGGGTTATAAGTGTGATAATCCTTGGAGGATACAAAGTCCCTCTATAAGACAATGAGTGAGTTTCATTTTTGGATAGTTAGTTAGCTAGTAGTTAAGATAATTATGGGCTATTTACTACATACTAGTTTTTTTGATAATATATTAGTTACCAGCTGATTCGCCATCTAGGTACTTTTGATGTTGTGTTGTTTAATAATTTTGTTTTGGTAGATATAGTTAACTTAAGTTGGTATATTTAACACTTTAGTATATGCTGTTAGGGTTGATTCACCATTTCTGCTAGTGTTGTGGCCGTGGCTTTTCTTAAATCGCAAATGCAAGCTTATGAGTAATTGCATGTAAGTGGCTTTCTTGTTGTGAACTTGTATTTCTAGTGTTATCGATCACAGGTCGCCATTATGTGTATAGGAATTAGGAATCGTCTCCATTTCTTAAAAAAAAAATAAAAAAATCCAGAGAGCAATTTCTATAGTTATGGGTATATAAAGGGACACACTTTTAGAACTACTGCCGTAATTAGGCCTTTATGCACCCAAAACTATAATAACAGCGAGTGTTCCTCTGCCTTTATATTCTTCTCAAATCTTTGTGTTTAATGATATTTGTTACCTCGGTGCGTGTTCATGCTAGCAAACTGATTTGAGTCTTGATGTCTTGCCTTCTTCAGTCTTATATCTGCCCTCGTAATGGTAAGGACTAAGGAGTCATCAATGCCGTAGATGGAATTTCAAGTACCACAATTGCTAGGTCTGCGATCCCAAAATTGATCAGATGTTCGATTTTGGTCATTGTGTTTATGTTTTGAAATGGCTCATTGCATTATTAGTCATGTGATTGTCAACCTCCCTCAGTGTTGGTTGCTGGGATCTTGGCATAACACTTTAGGAAGATACTGAGGGCCTCTTTTCAGATATTTAGCTAGCTAGTGGATTAAGTAGTTATTGATTAATTACTAGTTTTGTTTGACAGAAGTTAGTTACTCCCCAAGCTGTCATAGATTGATTGCGGTTAGAGAATTTACTGATCCATTCATCTGTAAATACGTTTCCAGTGCCTTTCATCCACAATACGAATTAGTTTGGTTCACTTCAGTTTCTTTTTCATTCTCTGTTACTTTGACCCCCATGTACCAAGCTTGAATGGGTGAGAAGGCTCATGTTGATTTTTGATTGGTCTCTGTTCGAAGTGAGAATAAATTCTCCAGTTCCTCTTTGATGCGTAAGTAATAAGGAAAAATACTCAGAACATAGGTGAGAGTGAGTGAGCATAACTTGTTACTAATTGGCTCTAAGTGGGTGCTCTTTAGTCTTTGGTAGATTTAATTTATCTCTAACACTCTCAAGCGTTGGCAACATCGTCCATTTTCTCAACTCATTACTTGATTACCATTTATTCCTATTTGTTGAAATTTATTGATGATAAATGGTAACTATCAATTTCAACCTTTTCCTCTCTTCCCTCACCTGCAAAACATTTCACAACTATGTGAGATCTATAACCCACCATGTTTCCCATGTGTGTCACTACCAAGACCCAAACAAGAGATCACCACCACCCACAACATTGTAGACAAATAGTGATGTTAGCACAGCCCCAAAAACCCTAATGGACTATCACCGATCACCCAATTGTCCTCGTGCCTCCTCTAACGAAGATCTAACATCAACACTTAAAGTTTGCAATGCTTCCCGCCCCCGTTTTTTGTTGCGCAACTTCCACACCCTTCTAAGTTCTAACGGAGAGAGAAATAAATATTGTTCAAGAAAATGGTGATTTCATACAAAACATTTTTTAAAGAAAAACAATAACAGCGTCCTCTAATTAAGTTTCTCGAGTTGTATGAACAGCAAAAGATTGCTAACACAATGATTTCAAAATATGGGTAGGTTAATCAACATTTAAATAGTTAAATACTAGGTTTTTCTGTAATCACCGTTGAAGATTTTATTTACATTAAAAAATTAGACAATGCATTTGTAATCACCGTTGAAGATTTCATTTTTATATTAAAAAAAATTAGATAATTCATTTAATGTGTTTATTTTATGTATATATATAGGAAAAGAGCAATGCTATTTAGTATGAATTATTTATGCAAGAAAGAGAAGAATCCACAAAAATAGGGGATTTGATCAATTAGGTTATGGCCAACCATACATGGGATAGGGGGCAGTTATTATTTGAAAGAGTTACATGCTGCCACGCATGATTCTTGCGTTTCTTGCATATATTCTACCGCAACATTTAGCATTTTCCATGACGAATAATTGTATCACTGAAAAGATGGAAACAATGTCCATAATTCTAATAGCCTAATAATTTTATTTTTTTGAGGAAGTAGCCTAATAAAATTATTTTTTAAGTACAATATTGTTCAACATTAGCTAATGAAATTTTAAGAAGTCGTGTCAAACTTTACTAATGAAATTTCATATTGAAAAATTCACTCATTTTGTACTAGCTCTTGTTATTTTTGGGTCAAACCTCCTCTTATCCTATATTAGGAGCACTGCACCACCACCTAGCACTTGATGCATCCAAGAATAGCGAGTCATTTCGTGATCCAATAAAGTGGATCAAGGGGTCGAGTGCAAAGCATTTCTTCTTTGGCTAAGTTTTTAAAAATGGTCTATAACTGCTCTTTGAACTTCAGGTTTAAGGGAAACATTTGGTTTTCAAATTATTGTCTTTTCTTTTTACAATAAACGATTATTGATTGATGTGGTCTGAGCTAATGAGTTTAATCAGAAATGTTTGAGACGTTAAAAAAATGTTCATGACAAGTCAAGCTTGAAACTTTGAGCTGAACCAAATTTGTCTCTATTAGACTCATTTTTCAACTCTAGTGTGGAAGTTAAATGTAGATTGTCAATATTATGATTTAGAGTTTTTTTTAGTCGCTTAATTGCTTAATTGTTTGACTTTTGGAGGCTTTTTGGGTTTTTAACTTTTTTCTTTCTTTTCTGGTACACCTTGTGCGAGTCAGAAAGAGCGTTTTAATGTTTCATTTTGGCTTGTTCAATAAAAAATAAAATAGATTAGATGTTCGCTTTCATGTATGTTTGGATACACGTTTCACACTTATTTCTCGCATCTCAATGCAATATTGTCGCTAAAAATTCCAAGCTTCTCAATATTTGTGCTTCTTGAGATTGCTTCACCGTGGTCCGTGGAAATAAAAGAGCACTTCATCTGCTATATATATAAAAAAATTTAATGACAAATGTTAATGGTTAATTTATAAGATTAGTTTTTACTCATTCGCCCGAGTTTAAACTCAAGACCTCCAACTACCCAACAACTCGATAGAAAAAGTGCTAGAGGTACAATATAGTCGAACTAGGGAGATAGATCACACCATGATTGGCTATTACAATTTATAATTGTTTTGGTTCGACTAAAAGGCCAAAATCTTTTAGCAAAGACCCAAATACAAGGTAAGACCCAATAAGGCATCAAATCCACACTCCCTTTATCTCTACATAAATGGGACTCCACAACGATTCTAAGTAAATTTATTATTTACCTCAAACGTCTTATCCTCCTTGTTTCCTATCTGAGTTGGGAGTTGAACCGCATGTGTAGGTACAACCCTCCTCCGACTCACCGAAAACAAGGTATCTTCCATGAATTCTGACGATATCTTCGACAACGAAACACCTTCCTCATGAATTCATCATCAATATGAGATTATCTATCTTCCTCAAGATAATCTCTGTTATTGTTACCGAACATGACAATAATAATTAAATAGCAACATTATTCATGAATTTTGATATTCAAGGAATCAAGGACAAGTGTATTGTCATTATTTTAAAGAAAAATATACTTTTGATTTAATGGATTGTTCTTTTTTTTTTTTTGAGCAAGCCAAAATGGAATTATATAAATGCCAAAGGTGTTTCAAGTCGCACAAGGGGTGCAAACAAGAAACCTCCAAACAGTTACATATTTAAGTCTTTGGTGATAAAAAATAGCACCGCGAAGAAACAAAAAAGCTAAAAAAATAACTAGAAGATTACAGAATAACACCCATACAAGGTAAATGATACCGCCACCAGTCATGGTAACTAATAGCGAATGTAGGCATATTAGATTTCAGCCAAAAGAGAGTATTTGGACTTTGTCTACTATGCTCAGAGGATCCGTAATCTTATGTTGAAAAAACTGTACAATTACGCTCTTTCCAAATAGTCCAGACACATGCAAACCAAATAAGTTGAAAAAACGAATGTAACGAACGCGGTAACCCCGGAAGGTGTCTGAACTTATAAAAATGATCTCGAGCTGTTAAAGGAGCAACAAAAGAAATATCAAGCCATTGAAAAACATAGGACCAGATGCTACTGAAAGTGCGACAATCGAAGAATAAGTGGTTGGCGGTCTCTTGTGACCCACAACCACCTACACACACATTGTCAGCAAGATGAAGCACATGTCGACGCACCAAGTTATCTTTAGTCGGAAGTGTATTACGGAACAGTCGCCACGCGAACAGAGAAACCTTTAGCGGAGCTTGTTTATGCCACACATCAACATACAAGCTCCTATCAGTAGGTGTCTCCGTCGTTGTGAGAAAATGATAGGTACCTTTGATTGTATATCCATGAATAGGATCGAGAAGCCACCGCCACCTGTCAAAAATGTTATCTTGCAAAACAATGTTATACAAAAAAGCAGCACACTCCACCACACTCTCCTCCTCCCATGCGAAGAGGCGCCCTCCACACCCACGCACCACCTCCAACCGTCCAATCCCTACCCTCCATCTTCGGCACCGTCGCCCACCTATCTTCGGCTAAAGAGAAAATCCTAGGGAATCTATCCCGCAACGATATACCACCCACTCAATTGTCCGTCCAAAAAAAGGTACTTCTACCTCCACCTACCACCTTACGAACATTGTCATCAAACCAACCACCTACCCCCATCCCTACACCTCCGTGGACCCTAGAAAGCATCCGCCACCACACCGAACTCTCCCTTCCTCCCTCAGATAACCGACCCCCTCCTTAAAGATATATGGATTGTTCTTAACAAATGATATAACATACTTATTAGGTTAATGTAATTGTATAGTCTTCCATATATTAATATTTTAAAATGATATTTTGGAATTGCAAATGTTATAATTGTGTTTGTCATTCCATATCTATTATCAAATATATTTTTTATATTACGCAATTAATTTCAAATGTGTCTCTAACATTACTAATTTAATGTCAATATACCCCTCCAAACACCAACCAAGGATGATTAAACTCTTATAATTTCAATAATATATTAGATTAAATTGATACAAGGACGTGTATTTCCTATTTCACTAGTGAAAGTGAAAATAATCACATGATATAGGGAAGTACATTCTTCTTAGGTTAATGTAGTGACAAAGGAAGGGGGAGTACGTACAGATGCAGCTTTATTGGGACAACAATGAGACCATCCGTAGGGTTTGTTTCTGTGGCAAATCCCTTGCCCATAACAGTTTACCTCAGTTTACTAGATGAGTCTCACCTTTTTCACCTCCTATGCTGCAATTGTTTGCGTCATTGCACAGCCATGAAAAAATAGAGTACTACTTACTCATAAGCAATAATCACTATATGGGTGTTCCGTAAATATAATCATTATTATTATTTTTACGGGTGTAAACATGTTAAATTATTTTCAGTGTTAACCTACATGTTGTTCTTAGGGGAAGGGATTCAGCTCGAGTCCAATTGTTTGATCATAGATATAATTACTTGTAAACGCTTGATCATAATCATATACTTTCTTTGAATGTAATCATTATTCATAGATATATATTATGTAAAATGTGGTAAGATTTTTATTAATAAACCAAAATGAAATATATTAAATTACAAGGAGATTCAGATTTGCACAATTCTCGTGCATGGCTGAGAATCAAAGTATTTACAAGGAAATCAGTCACCAATAAAAATCAAGAGAACTAAATATTAGAATATTAACAAAATGTGAGATAAGAATAAGATACTAGGCTCAAGCACCAAATAAAATTTAACCAACAATAATGAAAATAAAAAATTAAGTTATTATGTTTAGCTTTCAACCATGAAAATAAAAATTAAGTGGAGTCCATAATGATAACGGTCTGAAAAGTGTTAAACATATTAATTGACTTTGGATGAGCAAAAAATATGTCTTTAAGAGTGGTTTTCTCACTATTTGCTCTTGTGAAATACACATATTTATGCTCCTCTAACTTTGAAATCAAGTATTGCATGTCACCTCTTATCCTCTTGCATCATCTAGTTCGCATATTTTACACTTGTATGATAGTCATCAAACTTTCTTTGTTTTTTTGCTTCAAATCCATGAGAATATTCCTAGACAACGCCAAACTCTTTGTCATGTCGATAACTCTTTTCTTTTCCTCCTCTTTTATTCTACCCGCAAGAAGGTGATCGGCTAACTTTGGCACCAACTCATGGTTGTGAATTGCACTAAGCATTGCCAACCACCAATCATTTGTATCTTTATCAAATAAATCACGCAACCTAAACAGACAATCACATTTTCTTGAACTCATGCCTTCAAGGTTCGATTTCTTCCTCGCTTTTGGTGGTTTGTATTCACCACTCCTTTCACATTGCATCGTCAATGTTGGTCTTTTTAAACTAGATTTATCTATAGATATAGTAAATTTAGCCCTTGCCGCATGTCGACGAACACAACTATGCAAATCATCTCGCTCTCGCCATCTTTCCTTTGTTAAAAAAATGAGGCGGTTATACTTCGTAATCGCGAAGCTTGGCAACACTGGTAGGTACCAATTTAGATTTTTCTTTAATGTGAGTTTGAAAGGGAATTTTGACTTTCAACTTCACATTAACGGTTGGTTTGACATCGCCGGAAGTTTCAATTATGGTCGGTTTCGACTGAACGCCATCATCCGTTACATTTTCAATCATCCCCATGCCTATTGAATAACAAAATAACAAGAAAAAAATAATATAAATAATTTGTGCAAAGAAATAAAAAAATTGGTGCAAAATTTGAAAACTGGGCATTACATCTGCGTGACTTAAGTCACATGGGCTTTACACCTGCGTGAGTTAACTCACGATAGTTCAGCGTGAGTTAACTCACGATGGTTCAACGTGAGTTAACTCACGTTCATCCTACTTTCCAGACTGACGAACAAGCCTAAAAAATAAACAAAATCAAATGAGTTAAGATGATACACTACCTGATTTTTTTTATGCTTGATGAGCATAGAAACTTTCTTTCAGACAATTTGCAATTATTTGAAATGAATATTTTGACCCAAAAATTTGCACTTTTTGGGTTTTTGGAGGTGAAGAGGGAAAGATAGTGGCTCTTGGAGTTGGAACTGATTAGTTTTGTACCAAAACAACACATCCAGTCCACGCGAGTTAAGTCACATTGGATTACAACATGCGTGAGTTAACTCACGCTGAAAGTACCGAACGTGACTTAAGTTACGCAGAAGTACTTTCATTCATTCGGTTTAAAGTGAGTGTTTTTTGATGGGAGAAGAGCAATTTTCAAAAAGTAATGAGGTGGCCCATATTATGGCCCAGCATGATTTGATTAACCCCAAATATGGTTTGGATTGAAGAAACATCAACTGTAATTTGGAACAAATTCTTTTTGGATATTCATTAATGCTAATATTTGTTTCTATTAAAAAAATATCATAAATTTGGGAAGATAAAGATGACGATAAAACTTGCTCAAAAGACTACAATAATTGAAACACTATATCACCTCTCAAAAAATAAATTGAAACACTAGATCATTATTGGAGAAAAGGCTGTACAATGAGCTTTGATAAAATAAATTATTATCATTTATCATGTCCATCCAATCAAAGAACAGAGAAGTCATGAGTAATGAGGAAGAAATTTTGTCCCCAAACCACAAAGTATCTACATTGGCACGCCATTAAGGGCCATATAAGCTCCCCCCAAGTTCTATTAGGCTTCTCTCTTTTCCTTTTTGTCTATCATGCCGAAAATGTATGGAACAATGGTTGTGGGGGCTCACCTGAAAACTGAACAATTGTACAAAGGTGGGGTCAAATTAATATCAATAGGCATTTTGGGATAGGGTCGAAATAGTGAGCCTGGGGGGACATGCTTATTGTATTATGGACATGTCAAAATCATAACACACACACATCAATCCAAATTCCAAACTACAACCATTAGCACAAGGATAAGATAACAACTAAACAAATTTTAAACCCATTTGGGTTGGCCTAGTGGTTGGTTTGAGATCTTGGAGTTTGCTCCTCCAAAGGTCTCAGGTTCGGTGGGTTAAGTCCATACAAAATTTGTTCTGGCTTTAAATGGGGCCCCACAAGTTGGCGGTGGGATTGGTCCCCTCAAATTAGTCGATTCTTGGATCGTATACCGAGTTTTTAAAAAAAAAAAACTAAACAAATTTTATTTGGACATCAAAATATGTCTAGCAACATAGTTGTATACGATTTCAATCCTTTTAGAAAAATTATTTCTTGACCCCCAAAGTTAATTTAAATATTGAGAGAGAAAGAGAATGAAATGATATATGTTAGTGATTAGTGATGTTTTTTTTTTTGGATGCAAGAGAAAATGGGAAAAACAAAAACACAAAGAGGTTGGATGGAGGTATGGGCTGAAGCGAGACTGTGAAATTTATCCATGATAAATTGAAAATAGTTGATGATTTTGTCGTCGTTTTTTCTTCAATTGATTGAATTGTTGTCAAGTGATAATCTACATATGTTTGCTATGACTATGTGGTGCATTTGGAATTGCAAATATATGAGAAACTTTGGGATGATGTGGAAACCCGACCCGCAATATCAGTTTGATTGTCAAATGAATATTTGCATCAATGGCAACAAGTGCGTTCGAAGCATCAACGCATGACAAACGATTCAGGTTCAGGCATCAAAACTAGGACAACGCAAAACTGTAACAACAACGTGACCAGGTGGAGAAAACCAGCCTTCGGTGAGGTTAAGTGCAACATGGATGCAATAATTTTCAAAAGATTAAAGGTGTTACGATATATAAATGTGAGTATATCGCTGCAAAAATAACTTGGTTTCAAGGCATTCCACTACCACAAGAAGCATAAGCATGCACTCTAGAGGCGATAATTTGGCTTGGCAATCGAGGCTTAATGGCGGTGTCCATAAAATTTGGATGTAAGCAAGGTGTTGACAACATCTCCAACAAAACCGGTACCAATTCCGAATTATGAGCTATTCTAAATTATTGTAAAGCTTCACTCTCTAGTTTACCAAACATTAAGATAAGTTTCATCCAGCGACAAGCAAACAATGTGGCCTATTTGTTAGCAAGGACGTCATTGTCTTATGCTAGTCCCCATTATCATGATCATATGCCAACTTGTATTGAGTATGATATTGAATGAAAGGAGTTAATTTGGTTCCCGTAAAAAACACAAAAAGATGTTACTCGCACACGATAATAAGCAACACACATGCTGTCTGTCGTAAGCAACAAAGGATGCTCAACTAAAGGATCAAGCACAATCAATATAGATTGTCGATAGACCTTCTTCTATGCTTTGCTAAAAATTCAACACGCACATATTACCCTTCCTAAAAGTGACATAACTAAAAAGTCCAATCCTTAGCCAATGTGTTTTCTAATAATAACTATCTTATTTCTACAGTGATGAATGGAAACATTAATATATCGTACCAAATGAATAATATGCATGAATATACTTAAATTGAGTATGCTTTAAAGTTTAAACAAAGTGTTAACTAAATATATTTTTATTCTATTCTATTAGATGATAAAGAAACTAGTAGATTATTTGATATTAGGCTGATATTATTATTAACTTTTTTTTAAACAAATATGATTATATTAACTTAATTTATCAATTCTTTTGGAGTATTGTATGAATTGATTTTTAGCATTACTCTAGAATTAATTTGAGTTTAATTAGAAGATGCAGTTGAAATAGATAGGTGATGTTTCAGGCTGTATCTGTCTTCTGCCTCCTGCGGATTGGGTGATACCATCTGAAGTCTTCTGCTCTTGCTGCTCGAGCAGCAGCTAGCACTGACATGAGATGTTGATTTTTCCTTCCTACCATTATAGGGTCCACCCAACATCTTCACATGCACATTTTTCAGATTTTTAATTTTATTTGAGAAGAATGTGTGGTAAACCCACCAATGGGTGGGGGAAGAAAGAATGTGTCAGCCAATAATGGAGAGAAGTGAACCATTGCATTCTTTATCCCTCATTTTTTTTGGGTTCTATCAATATAAAACATTTATATTTTGGTTAGAGTAGTACCCCTTCACTATGATAAGTAAATAAACAAACCATGGTACGGTGACATATATAGAATCAATGTAATCTAAAGTCTAAACTATGGATAAAAAATGTTACAATACATTAAGATGCATATATACACAATTAGTTGATGGCAAGTAAAAAACCAAAGAAAAAGTTAAGCATCTCCGAATGACTAGAATGGAAAAACATGCATGTAGAAGAAATACAGATCGGCGATGTATTGCTTTAATTGGTATTTTATTTTTACTTGTCAAGGATCAACAATCAACAATGAAAAGTAAATAACAAGCAAATTAACAGAGACGGTTTTCTTGGGCAGAGCTTTGCTGCATGCTGATCAGTAGAGTGTTAAGTGTATGTATCTTTGGATTTAATTTTGAGAGTGACAGAAGTGAATTTAGAGGTATGTATTAACCTAACAAGATCAAAAGTGATTCACACCATTTTTGGTAAAGTCAAAAGTGATTTTGAGAATTTCATATTAGAATGAAGTCTGTAAGTTTATATAATTTATTTTAATTCAAAGTTGATTAGAATTGATTTTAATTTAAAGAAACTCTAATTACTATACTTGAAAGTATATGTGATCCGACCTCAAATTTATAGCACCATATTTTCAAGATATTGATTGCTTTAGATCTTGCATGAACCCTTACGATTTTTTCCATTGAAAAAAATGTCTCGTTGAATTGAACGGTGTGAATGTTATTTATTTATTTTTAAATATCCTTACTGCTTGATTTTTAAATAATTTGAAACTTTTTAATGCACCGTAACATTATCCAAGCATAATTGATTTTAATATAAATTCATTTTTTATCACAATAGAATCAAACACAAATTTAATCAATATTGACATATTTAGGTGCTCCTCAGTAGAATTGTTTAATTCACTTTTACGCAAGTAACAAACAAAATTATCTATTGTTTATAATCAGATGTTTTTATGTCCTCGTGAGCTTACCTCAGTTGGTTGAGACAATTTATAAAATATACATATGATATGACGATTATAATCAATTACCAACGTAAAAAAATAATTACACTTACCATCTATATAGATAAAGTTCTAAACTATTTTACGTCTGATTCATCTTTAAAGAGTACCTTTATGCCATTTTATTAAGATTCTCAACAAAATATAGTGATTGTGATGGTTTTTTTGGAAGATGGAAATGGATTATTAAGACAAAAAAGAGATGGAGTTTGTATGAAAGCAAGACAAGACGATAGTGCAGGCAGAGCAAGTGATCCAAGAAGCAAAAGAGGTTGTCGGGTCAGCAACATATCATGGTCATGGCCATCTGTATCGTTTTGATTCCTTCAACGAAAGCTGTCGGCGCCGGCCAGAAAGGAAAGAATGAGACTATTAAGTAACAGTTTGATCCCTTTTCCTTTGACAGTGATTGCTTCCCGGACCCCTTCTTTCCTTTTTGCACCAAACACCACCACTATAATGGACTATCTCATTTCAATACACCATCCACATCATATTTACTTTTCAGTTTTGTTTTCAAGTTATATATGTTTGTATTACAAATTCAAGATTTAGTTGATTTGGTACCAATATGCACTCATAGTTGGATAACACATTAAACATGATATTTTATCATCATCATAATAATAGGAACTTACTAAAAAGTAAATAAATCTTGTTAGGGTTCGATGGGTTGGGAGATAATGCTTTAAAGATTGTTTTTCAAGGTTATTTTTGTTGTTGAGATGGAAAGGTGGATATGGGGTCCAGTGTGGGAGTGGGATCGTAAATGTTTGATAGTAACAATATAAGATACTTTTACATATATGCCATTACCCCTCAAAAATATACATGTGATTTTTTTAGGGCAAAAAGGAAAGAAGGTGTTTATGCATCTGTTGCATGTGTAGAAAACATACAATACATCAAAACCTTGAGTAAATTAGAAATTAGTAAAATTAAGTGATTTTTTGTGTGAAAATAAAATGATATTTTGGTGTAATATAGTTAAGTGCATGTAAAATCATTTTTTATTTTTCATATTATATATATACAAGACACATACACTAAACTCCATATCATTCAAACCACCGTGAATACACTTTTTTAATCTCCTTAGACAAAGTAGTAAATACAACGTAAAACTATGAAATATAAGAGTTTAAATTTGGGTAAGATTTTAGTCTAACAATATCATGTCAATTGACATGAATACACTATTTAATAGATTTTTTTGACACGGTCTATAATTGGTTACAATAGAAATGAATTTCACTAAATTAAGCTACACATAAATAGCATAGCATGTGTAATGAAAATGTTCTTTTTTATTAATAGTGTAATGAAAATGTTGTTAGCATAGTTATTCCATCCATATATATAGGGATGAAAATGAATTAGACCAGGTCAGACTCTTTTTTGAATAATTAGACCAAGTCAAACTTTCTATGGCCAACTTTAAAATTTATAGGTCTGGGTCTGATCTATTACCCGTCAAGTTTTTTTAAGGAGTGTAATGAAAATGTTTGCTTAGTTCTTCCAGCCATATATGATGCATACTTTGCTACTCAATGCTAGTAAAATTCATCCTTATAAATGACAGTCAAATTATTTTCAAAAGGTTAGCATATTAAGGTTAATTTATTAGTTAAAAGAAACATCTCTTGATCCAAAAAAAACCCACCACCCTGTAATTACAGTCAAAGTAAGTATTTGCAAAAGGCTAGTTAACAAAGGTTAAAATAAAGCTATGTACCTTGATTCCAAAAAAAAACAAGCAAAACTTTTGATACATATTTTGTCTGCAAAACAAAAGTGTGTATAAGTAACTGTCTCTTTTGTCCCTCTTGGTAGACATATGTACAAATATAACAAGTACTAACTTATTCCCTAGCTATATAGCTCTCATAAGCATTTAACCTCCCTATTTCCTACTTGTATTTCTCTTCCTTTTTCTACCTAGTACAACTCTTTTGTTCCTTCTTCCCCTTCTTCCTATTTTATTCATTTTTATCACCCAAAGTACCACCATATCATCATTGATCCTACCGTACATAAAAAACGGACACTAAAATATTTGTTCTTGTTGCATTGAAATTTTAAACACATATTCATAGAACCAAGAAGAAGAAGAAGAAGAAGAAGAAAGATGCTTCCTCCTTTAAGAAGATTCTACGGGTTTGAGAGCTGGATGGATAATAAAGAGTTAAAGGAAATCAACTGTGATAAATCAAAATCGGAGAGAAAATCAAAAGAAGCATGCAAGAGTCATAGGGAAGCTGAAAGGAGACGCAGACAAAGAATCAACGCTCATCTCAACACTCTTCGTTCTCTCCTCCCTAACACCACAAAGGTTATCACATTCTTCTGCAAAAATACTACTCCGTCTATAAAAATATCATATATTTGTTGTTTCAGTGGTGGCTCTGAACACGGATGAATAAACTGATATTAACATGTTATTTTACGTGCAGTCCGATAAGGCGTCGTTGCTAGCGGAAGTGGTGCAGCACGTGAAACGATTGAAGAAGGAAGCCGATGAAATGGCGAATCGTCACAATGACGGAGAGGCGTCCTCTTCATGCAGCGGAGAACCTGGTTCAGTTAATTCTACGGAGGCAGCTGAGACATGGCCGTTTCCAGGAGAATCAGACGAGGCAATAGTCAGTTATTGTGGCAGAGAGGAAGGAGAACCACGGAGGATGAAAGTGACAGTGTGTTGTGAGGACAGACCGGGTCTGAACCATGATTTAACACAAGCAATCCGGTCGGTTCTGGCGAAACCAGTTCGAGCGGAGATGATGACGGTTGGTGGTAGGACAAAGAGTGTTGTGGTGGTGGAGTGGCCTAAAGGTGAAGGTGGTGATGATGGAAGAGAGGAGAAGGAGGTTGAAGCTTTGGAAAGGGGTTTGAAAGCTGTTATAGAGAATCGGGCTTTTGTTGATTCTGGGATGGGCCCGATTTTGTTGGGCCGGAAACGGGCTCGTGAGGTTGACTGTTCCTTGTTGTTGAGGAATGAGGAGTTTTGCTAACTCGTAATTAGGTTTTTTTTTTTTTTTTTAAGTGCTAGAACTAGAAATATCAAATATGCAGTTGTTTAGTAGTTAGTTTTTCAAATCAAAGAAAAGATCATGACAAAGAGACAAAAACTACTATGTAGGTCAGTAGATGTTTGTTTACACACTAGCACTACTGCTAAAGCATAGCACTACTCGTTTATTTCTTATATTATATCTAGTATTTAATAATGGTTAAATCACTAATACAAATAAATCAAATTCTTATGAGTTAATGCTAACTTTGTGTCATTTAAATTTCCCTTTAGTTTTTACTCACTCATAGAGAAACAAGTTTCTTGGTAAAACAAAAGTGCAATCTATCTGGTGATGAAAGCTATCCATCACCCTCTTGAAATTCAGCTCAAAGTCCATATTACCGGTTGAAGATTGTGGACCTATTGTATTGTAGACAAATATGGAGAAACTACTTAAATAAATATCTATTGGTCCTTAAAAAAAAATATATCTATTGACTTTTATAATAATATATGGAAAAAAAAAATAGGAGTGTAAACTCTCCCCCTTTCTTACAAATATTTGTCATCAATATTTCTTAAAATGATTTATCTTCAAGTGTAGTATATATATTATTTATGGTGAAATATCATAGTTCAAAGCTATGAATGTTGGAGTTATTGGAATACATCAGCTTTGCAATAAGTCCCGCATTTCCCAATTCAGTCAATGAAGAAAGTGGTCAAAGCTATATTATAGTTCTTTTATACTATGATTGTTGGGGTGATTGGAATGAAACAACTTGGAATAATGCACTAGTCGAAAATACTTGAAGCTTGTATCCAACTCTTTTCTTTTCTCTTTTGTAATTTTCTTAGACTAGATAACATGATATTTGACTATACTTTTAGGTATGTTTTATTTAATAAATAATGCTTTTATTTATGTTTTATTTGCATTTTACTATACTTCCCCTTTATTATACTTCCCTTTTATGCTTTTATTTTGAATAAATAGATAATGCAAGAGGAATATGAAGGTATGGTGCAAGAAAGATGGAGCTTCTACAAATATTGAAGACTACTTGACCAAGCCAAGTCATGGAGCAATGTAGACTTCTTTCAACGACCAATAAATGGAAAATTACTCACCAACTCTTAAAATGTTGTGGCATTTAGTTCCATAACCATCACTAAAGAAGCAAGGATGCCAAATTATCAAAGTCAAGACTGTGGCTGTTACAGTAACTCGTAACCCTAGGCTACGATCGTAACAACTGTTTGAACTTAACTTAGTGGTTTTTCATTGTAGAAATTGAATGGTTTTGTGTTAATATCATCCTTAAAGCTTTATAATATATGATGGTGCACGAAATCGGAAAGCTTAGGTTATAAATATGACAAACTTATGCTTGATTTCGCACATTACACCATAGAAAACTCTTGTATTGTGCTATTGTTTTTAAACAATTTTTTTTTTTTTTTGTTTTATTTTATTTTATTGGGAAGTTCATTCTTATAATGAATGATTAGTATTTCTCTTGTCTTGGAATCAGGAAAAGTAGTCCTATAACGAACTTTCTGTAACCCCTTTCTTTTCTTTTGTTGAAGGAATTCAAAACCCTAATCTAGCCTTATTGTTTTTCATAATGGATTATATTATGATTATCATAACTTGGCTAATCAAGAGATTGTTATAAACACACCAAGATCTTACAACCATTAGTTGTTGTCAACGAGCTAACGAAAGTTGAAGTTGATATAAAAGGAATGATTCGTGACACCATAATTCATAACCATTAGTAGATGTCAATGATATAATCATTAGTTGTTGTAAATGAGCTAACGAGGAACATAAATATGAAGGTAGTTGCTGGAAATAAAGGCTAGACAAAGTTCTTGAAGGATTTGAAGTAAAATAATAGATACTTTAGCGATTACCTCATGCTTAGGAAATGAGTTCCCACGACATTAGAAAATAATAGGACCTGGAAATGTTTATCATAGTGATGAACTCCAATGATTCCAACACGTTTTTATCAATAACATATTTTCAACAAAAAATCCACCTCGGAGTTTAAAAAAACCCAAAAATACTTTTTAGTTGTATACTTCATCGAATAAGGTAACCTTCATAGTCAGAAGTCCCTGAGGTTTGATAACTTTTTATAACGACGATATACTCATATACTTACGCTGCATCAATTGTGAGATGTCGTTCAGATATTTACTTTAGATTTTTTTTTTGAGGGAATATATTTACTTTAGATGATATGTTGGGGAACGTGGGATGTTTGAAAGAAACTTGTGGGTTGTAAAAGAAACTTGTGGGTTGTAAAAATTTCACATCGTATTTTTTTCGGTTGAAAGAAGTATCTGGTTAACATTAGACATCATTGAGATTTTTATTTACTTTTAGAGTTTTCCACATCACATTTTTGTGTTGTATTTGTGTTTCTTAATTTATCTACGTTAGTTTAATTTTTTGCAATCAGTCTAATTGTTATGAGAGAGAATTATAGGTACAAGATGCTTTTTCCTTCAAAATAAAAAAAAAGGTACAAGATGCTTTAATCTTCTTTGTATGTACCTCAACATCGCTCTAGAACTACATGTGTTTCTATTGTTTTATATTAAAATTGGACATAATTTTTTGGGTTAATTAAGTTTTTAGTCCCTATAAATATTCATTGTTTTGTTTTTAGTCCCTACAAAATAAAATCACACATTTTAGTCTCTATAAAATTTTCCATCAGTATTTTTAATCCCTATAAATTTTTCCATCAGCACTTTTGGTCCCTGTCAAAAAATTTCATCAACAGTTTTGCTCCTTAAAATGCTTAAGGAAAATGTCACAGAGACTAAAAAATGCGATTTTATTTTATAGAGACTAAAAACAAAACTGTGAATATTTATAGGGACTAAAAACTTAATTAACCCTACTTTATATAGTGAAGAAATTTAAAGGCTTAAAAGCAGTTTTGGCCCCCCAACTATCAAAAAGTTGCGATTTTGGCCCTCTAACAAAATAAAATACAATCCAGTCATCTAAGTATTGCCCCTTTTACAGTTTTGGCCCCCCAGGCCAATTTTGACCAAATCAGTGCTTACGTGGTTGTCACGTGTGTAATTATTTACGGCCACGTCAGCATTGACTTGGTCAAAATTGGCCTGGGGCCAAAACTGCAAAAAGGGCAATACTTAGGGGGCTGGATTGTATTTTATTTTGTTAGGGGGTCAAAATCGCAACTTTCTGATACTTAGGGGGCTAAAACTGCTATTAAGCCAAACTTAAAAAGTCACAATTTTATTGAAAATGAAAACATATTTAACTCTTTACATTTGTTTTTAGAAATGATATTTGTATAACTATTTTAGTACAATTTTCGATACAACTCTCTCTCTCTCCTCTCTCATATCAAGTGAGAATGTCTTTATTATACGTTAGAATGGTAGGAATGAACAACAGCCGTCAGATTAAAAGGGAAGGTTGAGATTAAAAAAGATAACTTAAATGAATCATGTGTAAATCTTGTGACCAATTTTCACTCACTTCCTTTCACGCGCGCGTTTCAATTCTCTGGTTTCTTTCTATATAATATATATTGATTTTGTCGAGTAAGAAGAGAAAAAAAAAATTAAAAGTTATGACAAAATGGATGTACAAATATCATTAGTCTCTTTTGGTGTTGTTTGTAGTTTCCATGTCTTTCCTATAGTGTATAATTCTTATTTTTTTATATAAATAGTAAATTTAAAAAATTTACAAAACCTCTGGTGATACTTTATTTAATTAATGTTACTATTGCTAACCTTTTCTTTTTATTAAAATCATTAATGGTTACATTGATTAAATGAAAAATCTTTATATTAATGTTTTTTTTAATAAAATTAATGTTTACTTTTTAAAATTTTAAAGTTATTATCTTCGAGCTCCCCTCTATTGTAGCCGAAAAAAGGTATTATTTTATTTAATTGTAATTTATTTGCTTAAGTTTTTGAAAAGTTTTTTGTCTCTTGATAACTACAATGGTTGCCTCCACAAGCCATTATATTCTTTAAAAATAGAATTACAATAAAATAATACACCTCTTTACACCTCAAACTTTCTATATAAACAAAGGATGCATGTAACATTATTGCATTGAAAATACAAACAATAAAACAAACAAAAAAAAAAAGAGAAATATGAGTTTCACCGATAAGCAGGAGGCTTTAGTTAATAGCTCATGGGAGGCATTCAAACAAAACCTTCCTGGCTATAGTGTTTTTTTCTACACTGTGTAAGTTTTATGGAGATTTTTTTATTTGTTTTTAGCCTTTATGTTTATTGTCTTTTTTAAAAAATACAATGTAAATTAATTAACAAAAATATGTTTGGTTGTTTTTTTTTATTAAAATAGCATATTAGAGAAAGCACCTGCAGCAAAAGGTTTGTTCTCTTTTCTTAAGGACTCAGCTGGAGTACAACATAGTCCTCAACTTCAATCTCACGCTGAAAAAGTTTTTGGACTGGTAAGTATAATCTTACATCAATTAATTTATTTTCCTTTTATTCTTCAATAATGTAATGATTTTCGTGAAATTAATAATTATGAAATCTTTTTTTCTTTTGGTTACATAATTATGAAAACTTACTTTTATTTTCTTACTTTAAAATTTTAAGTTGATCAACATGATCCAAATAATTATATTAAGAGAATTTGCAAGTAAAGTAGTTGAAGATTTATTTTAGGTAATGTTACTTCTTATATGTGTATGATAGTACTTGTGTACCATTATTTATTTAATACATGTAACACTATTGAATTATATATATATATATATATATATATATAATAGTTTTTAAAAAAAAACTTTAAGTGCCATAAAATTTTGGATCCTCGTGTTTTATTGTTGCAAATTAAATCTTCCAAGTATCTCAGTCGCTACATGCCTACATCAAATTCTTTACAAACATTTTTAACTTCCATCTATCTCAATCGCTACATCAAACTCTTTACAACCGTTTTTAACTCTAGGAGCCTACATCGTTGGCATCAATTATTTTCGTGAGTTTAACTCATTTGGTAGGTAAGGACAATGCATAATATATAGAAGATCTGAGGTTTGAATCTCGGACACCGAAAAAAAATATCGACACTAACTTCAAAAGTTAATGTGATCAAATAAGGTATTTCATTCCTAATAATTTATATAGCAGATGTCCACAAATATTTTCATCATGTTGCTAAGATATTTATTTGGTCTATGTTATACTTTTAATATGTAGCTTAAATCAACATCAACTTAGAGTCATGTTTGCTCTTATCTTAAAATATTAGATGATTAATGGATGGAGGGCCACAATATAATTGTTGCAAGTTGCGATATCTAGGAGACCCAATTAACATAATTGAGAATTGGAAGAGACTTGATTAATATTCGTTTGATATTTTTACTAGTTGGAAAATTGTTCATTTCAAATTATAAATAGAACTAATACTTTCTTTTTTTTTTTTTTTTAAGGATACTTCCATTCTAGTAATAGGAATAATGTTAAATTCGATTAGTATATTTTTTTAACAACTTTCGTTGATTAACATAGTTATCAACCTAAAAATATTTTTAACTTTTAAACTGTAGGTGCGTGACTCAGCTGTTCAACTTCGAGCAACAGGAGGAGTAGTTTTGGGAGATGCTACGTTAGGTGCTATCCACATTCAGAAGGGAGTTGTTGATCCTCATTTTGTGGTATGACAACATCTCAAATATTTTTGCATATGCATTTTAATTTTTTTTTTTTGCATCCCCTAATTCAATAATACAAAGATAAATAAGCATATTTCATGCCACTTTCTATATTATGATATGGAAGTAAATAATTAAAGAGAATCATGTACAATATAGTTTGAAAGATAAATTACTATCATATAATAATATTAACTCAATGGATTTACTAAAATTCTAAAAAGAATTGTGGATTTTTGTGATTTAGTTGTTTTTATTCAGTATTATTTACTCTGTTTTATAATTACTTTTATGTTCGATTATAAATAGTTACAGTCTATTGAATTATATATCTAAAAAATGGTTCAGTCTGTTGTTTTTTTCTTCTTCTTCCAGGAACTACATTTGTTACTTTTTCAAGACTAAATGATAAATATTGAAACAAATATTAATAATTTAAACTATATATTTGTTATGACAAAAAACATATTTAAATTTTGCAATTGACTGCGTTCTGTCAATTAATAAGGAGGTAAAAGTAGAAAAATAATACTAAAAATATATTAATAGTTCTTTTATTTGAAAATAAATTAGTTTTCAATAAATACTTTCCATTTGTATTAAAATACCTTTTTTATAAGTGTTAAATCACTAATCCAAAGTTAATGTTTTTGGTGTCTTACAGGTGGTTAAGGAGGCTTTGCTCAAAACAATAAAAGAAGCATCAGGAGACAAATGGAGCGAAGAACTTAGCACTGCTTGGGAAGTAGCTTATGATGCATTGGCAACTGCAATTAAGAAAGCAATGAGTTAAACATGTGATAATCTATTATCATAAAAAGATTAATAAATAAAATATGTATTACTAAAACTTGTTAAACAAGTTCCTATAATAAATTATGATAAAAATATTTATGAAATATTGTTAATGTTTATGCCGGTGAATCTCTTAGTCAAATCCCTAATAAAACCCAAGTTTAAAAGTGGATAGACCCTGTCAAAGAGTATGTGTGTTCTACCACAGTGTCTATTATATTTTGCTTGATTCGTATGTTCTCCATTGGTATTAGTGAGGGACACATAAAAGTCTAAGGCATTCTTCAATATCACAAAAAATCAAAGTTTTTTTTTCTTCTGAAGTGGCCAATTGGTCCCATCATAGTAAAAAATTACAGTCATATTAGTAAACACCTTATAATGGTGACATTTAGAGCCTGTTTGATTCAGTTTTCAAAAACAGTTTTTTTTTTTAAAAACTTAAAATAAAAAAACTTGTTTGATTGACATGTTTCTAAAAACTGTTTTACAAAACTATTTTCATTTTAATGGTTTTTAAAACTGAAAAAGCAAAACTGCTAAAAGATGTTTCAGATTTCTGTTTTCACTTTTGTATTCTCTGGAGAGAAAAGGGAAAACACGGAGAAAAGTGACAATTTTTCATTAATGGCAGTATTGTAATATTTGGCAATGCATGATAGAATACAATATAAGTGAAAAATTGCTTTACGTTAATATTTGGCAATACTTTAATTTTCTTTCTATATTATAATAAAAAGTGCCAACGTAATAATTTGAATTTAACTTTATTACTGGGATCGCATATTATTGCCATAATATTTTTATTGTATATTATTATCAATAATAATATTAATGATACAAATTTTGTCATCGTGAGCTTAGTTAAGTTGGTA
>Ga0315914_1002189_pt1 | contig 29950 bp, 14 predicted proteins | sample MpolenodulesMG_FD_203920 | JGI IMG/M metagenome (GOLD analysis project Ga0315914, IMG submission 203920) | Medicago polymorpha root nodule microbial communities from Los Angeles, California, United States - elongated nodules | ecosystem: Host-associated > Plants > Roots > Nodule | place: USA...
CTCACCAATAAGACCTTACGGTAATTATTTTTTTTAATCCTAGTTGGAATTATTAGAACATAACAATAGTGCAATCTTTGTTTAATGCTACTAATGTTGCTGCAACACTATCAAATCCACTATTTTCACACACAAGAATAGATTCCCAGATTTAGAAGCCAACAATGGATAACATTTATACTGTCAAATCTGTTTATCGTGCATGGTTGGACCTTATGCTTGCTATTGCCTCTATCCGAAATAATGTATGACGAAACTCTATTTGGCACATGAGAATTACACCATTGATTAACTCTTTCATTTGGCGACTTTCTCATCAATGCTTGCCTACTCGAACAAAACTTCTCACTCAAGACATCGCTTGTGAAGAATCTTGTGTTCTTGTGAAATTTTGGTAGAAATGTGTTTGCATGTATTATTCGCTTGCTCAAAGGTAGCCAACTGCTAGGAACAAATCGACATTCACAATATTGTTCATGAGTTGTGGACCATCGTATGATATATAGTTTTATACCCCCATTCTAAATAAGGGAGATCCTTTGATGGCTTAGGTAAACCATGTGCCTCGCACATGGGCGAGCAATCCCTTTCGGGAGGTTTAAGCAAAGGGTGGTTTCTATTAGTATAAAAGGAAAGGTTTGCTTCAAGAAAAGGGAGGACTTTTCACATAACACAAAAACATCACCGCCCTTACTAGAACAACACCAGTGGGGGTGGGAACGATCAGACTTCTTGCAAGTACAAGTTGTTCCTTAAGACTAACAACATTACTACTACACTTTTTGATCTATTTAACACGTTGTCCACACAACAACAATCCTTATTAGTAATGGTTCTTTGAACTTTTTCTAAGAATCGTAATTCAAAGTTATTAGAAGCCACGTATAACTCCACCACCTTGATAGTTACTTGACCAAAGGACACACAATGAATGGAGTTGAATGGAAAGAGTAAAGTTACTAGTACACAACATGGGTACTTCTCATATTTGAAGCAAACCACTAATGGGCATGATAAAATGTAATGTGGATGTGGCGTCTTTCAACAATAATTCTATTATGAGGTAAGATATGTGTTTTAGAGACTCTTCGAGGCTATTCATGCTTGGCAAATCAAATTATTTTAACTCATTCACAACTATTGTATGCTCTTCGAAATGCATGCTATTTTGTTTGAAAATTGATCGCAAAATTATATATGATGCTCTTGCCACCACCAACGTTCCTCTTAATGAATTGAGTGATCTTATTTCTCAATGTAGAAGTCTCTTACTTAATAAACCCGACTTTGTAGTGTCGCATATTCAGAAGCAGACAAATAGAGTTGTTTATAGTATAACTAGAACATCCTTATATCACCAAAGCCCCCATATTTTAATATTGTACCAACCACTTTGTTTATGTTGATTAGGAATAAAATGACTTAACTTTACCTTTGCTAAAAAAAATGTGAATCACAAATTTTGTCCTTGTAATTCTTTTAAATTATACACATGAGTTCCTATATGTTTTCAAAATATATACCCATAAATCCAAATATTTTATGAATTTCGGGACTATAATTTTATTTAAGAAAGACAGATTGTTACCCACGAATTTTCAAAATTTACAAGTTCTACATTTGAAAATTTTACTTATTCGTTCTTATTTATCAAATTTTGTAAATAAGGTTTCAACTTTTTGAAATATGAAATTTGCTTCAAAACTTAAAATTACCATCTTGGGTCACTTTTCATTAAATATATTTGGCCCAATTTTTTTTAAAAATAAATTAAAATAGGTCAACAAAGTCATGCATTGTTTTATTACTTTATTCAATTGAAATGTTTTTTTTATAAAAACTAAACGATATTCATTCTTTCAAATTGATAGAGTATGTCACTCAACATCATTAGACGTAAATGATGGATCATTGAACAATCTCATAACATCCAAGTTAATAGTTTACAATGATAAAATGACTACAAATAATATGATAAAATTAAAGTCACTAGAATACTCATCCCTCCGGATCTGTAACGTTAACACCCAAATCATTGATTGAATAGTCGATCTATGAACCAAATGAACACCGCAACAAGACGAAAAATCAAACAACGTCGCACAAGACGACGAACAACATAATGTTGCACTCAGATGACGAAACCACAAAAAAACATAAATCTATGTGATAATCATTTATTTAGATTGAAATATAGTGAAAAAGATGAAGATTAGTTATTTTAGGTCAAATATTGACCTAAAACTACCCCCTTAATGAAGAAATCAAATAGAGAATTTACACAGAGAAAACTAGGGCCAGCTTATTGGAAAGGTAGGAGATTACAATGTGTAAATTGTTGTTATAACTTGAAAGCGACAAACATTTATATTTTTAATTTTAATCAAAATCAAAATTTCTTAACTAAAACACTGTTCATAATTTTCAAACGTTAGTGTAATAAAAAGAGCGAAGAGACGTTTTTTTGCTAGTTAAAAATAATGTTAGGATGGCATGACACGCTTCCTCTCTCACCCATGTGGCTATTTAGATTTTTTTTTGGTGAACGTGGCCATTTTAGATCTTACTGCTTCTAATTTGATTTGCCTGATATTTATGTGACCCGAATGCCCAATTAAGGAAAATCTTTAATCGAATTGCCTTAAAAAAGACATAAAAATGGACCAAATTTATGACTTGTGAGCACGCGTGACAAGAATAGATTACAAAGTTATACTACATTTGTACATTTGTAATCTTCAAAATTTTCATGACTTCAATATTGAAGAATATCTAGCAGAGGAAAATGTTGCGTACAAAACTTTTTTAAACCGTGTAATCGCACAAACAATAGCCACATTTCACACGCCCTGTTCCCCGTCTCCATCAAACCAAAAAACTTCATATTTTTGATTATTTTCAATGCACAATGAGAATAAAATCTTCATAGATTTTTTTTTCCAATCAAAATCTTCATAGATTTTCCGATCAAGATATAGATAGATTGTTTTTTAGGGAAGATATAGATAGATTGTTATTTTCTGATTTAATTAGCTGCTGTATCTAGTGGTGTGTTTTGGTGTAATCTAATCTTTACCATTTCTTTTTCTTCTTACATAAATCTTTCCATTTCTTATACATTAATTGGATTAGTTGGTATTCATATATATTTTGTTTCTTTAAAAAAATATATTAGTTAGTATTAAAATTTATCGTAAACTCGTTTTACTAATGTATAATAAACTTGATTTGTAAAACTCGTACTTTTATAATATTACAAATGTATTAATAATTCAAAATTTTAACTTTATTATAAAACAAAAATATATCAAATCATCATAATAAATTGTCATACTAATAAACCTGTATCAAACTAAATAAATAACTTTGCATTGGACAAACAAATACAACTTATACTAGTCTTTACACCCATTTTTTAATGTTTTAAATAAAAAATATAATGACGTCACTATAAATACAAAAAAGAGGGAAATTTTATATAGACGTACAGTATGATATCATGGGAAGGTAGACTAGTTCGTACTAGTTGAATTGGAATCAATTTACGAGTTTAGGGGGACCAAATCCAATGGTCATTTCTTTAGAATATAGTTAGGACTTGGGAGACACTATTTGTTTGAACATGCTTTGTTTGGGAATAATAAAACCATTATTTATTAATTATTGGATTTAATACGACGGACTAATCTCCACTTACCATTGTTCCAACAGCCACGCTTGCTACTCCATAGGATAATAGGATATGTATGGTGGCATATGGCAGATTTTAATGTGGATTGTGATTTTTCTTTTTCTTTTTTGACAAAATGGACCATTGTGATTGATAGGTGATTTATTGTTCATTGATATTTAAAAATTGTTTTTTTAGGGATATTTAAAAGTTGTTTGAAATTTCAAAGATGATGGATGCATTTTTTTTAAGGTGCCATAGTCTCAAAATCTAAATGTAAATTCACACATATTAAATGCAGAAAAAATATAAGTTTATTTTAAATTAACGTCTCGATATAATAAATATGTTTATAAACCATCATTTATGATTATAAAGTAGAAATTTGCGGTGCTTTTCATCATCTTTATAATAGAGACTAATTTGATATTACTACATTGAGTCGCGAGAGAATTATTAGAACCAATTTATGAAATGAAATTTGTACACCCATTTTATGACAATTATCATTTTCATATTCACACTATTATTTATGGGAAATATTAACGAGTGCCCTTGAGGCATTCTTTAAAACCTTTTTTTTTTAATCAAAAAGTAATGCAAAGAACATTACTTTATATATATATAAAGAAAAAGAGCAAATTACAAAGAAACAAAAGGGGAAACTAGATCAAAACCCTTTCAAAATTAAGTAAACCTACAACTATGCATACCCAGTCGGTTTCTACCATAATTATGCCTAATACAATCAGGGAGGGAGGGGAACCAAACAAATGAAGACAATGCTAGTCCAACATTAGCCATATTGTCTGCACAAGAGTTCCCCTCTCTGTATATGTGAGTTATCAAAAAATTCATACTTCTAACATATTTCGAACAGTTTAACCATTTGTTCCTCAAGCTCCAAGGCACCATATTCGGATTTTTAAAAGCTAAAACAGTCCGGTGCGAATCAGTTTCAAGCCAAATACTTCTCCAATTATTCTCAACAGCAAGATTAATAGCAGTGATAACTCTCAAGAGCTCTACATTGAAGGCTGAGTTGGTGTTCAAGTTTTGCGCAAAAGCACCAAGAAAAATACTGTTGTGATCTCTAAAAACACCTCCACATGAAGCTCTGGTAGGGTTCTTTGTCAAGGCACCATCTTCTGGAGGATTCTAAAACACCTCCACATTGAGACATTCTTTAAGACCTTTAAATAGTAACTTTATATGAAAATGTGTGTAATCAATGCACTGGAAATCAAAATATTTGATATTTTTATAAAATAATTTCTTCTTTTTTAATCGCCCCAGACACTCTTTAATAAGACCATTACTTTATTTTTTTATTGTTTTTATTTTCGTATCAATATATACTTTTCTTTGTAAATATATAATTATCTCATAAATTGGGATATAAATAGTTGTTCAAATAATACGTCACAAATTTTAAATATTAATCTTCTCCTGAATTTTTTTTAAAAATATTAATCTACTAGGTCCATCTATTTGATAGGTCCACCCAATAACCCAATATCAATTCATAGTGTATTTTTGTAATATTTTTAGGAGCAATATTAATAATAATATCTTGGTGCAATTATTAATTTACTAGTAGAAAAATGTTGCTTGAAATTGGAATAAAGATCATCTCACAATCATCATCTTCTTCAATAATAAAAGACAAAGAACAAGTTTAAGATCCGATTAGAATACAAAACGAAACGAAACTCATTGGAAAACGAGTAGCGAAATTTGGAAAGTAGTTGAAAACAAGCTAGACTATACTATAGCCAGCAAGCAAAGAGCGTTGATAGTTTGATTTATTTACCCACCTACAACACTTGACTTCATTCTCATTCTTTCAACTTTCAATTCAACAAGGTTCTCTCTCCTCTCTCTTTCTCTCTCTAAATATTCATATTCATATCTTCATCATTCATATCTCATAATTGAGATTGCATGTGTCTGTGTTCGAGTGAATTGATTCTGTAAAATTGATTGATTCTGACAAAAAGTTAGTTGACAATAAAGTGATTTATGTTTCGTTAGTTGAACAATAAATTCGACTTTAAAAATCAATTCTAGAATCAAAAGCTACTATTTCTAACTTTCAAGTCAAAATCAATTTTGACTTGTTCAAAAGTTAGTTGCAAACTTGCAATCAACGTCGCCGAAGGAATCATATATCTCTTAGAAGAATTGAAATGTAATGTGTGTGCAATTTTTCGGAAAATGTTTTGTTGAACTGTGAGTTTAGCAATTTTTGTGTTATGGGCGATGAAATTGAGCTGGCAATTATTGTTTCACTATGCAATAATGTTTGAAGTTTTGTTTGTTTCAATCATGACGGAGAAAATTTTGATTTTTCAATTATTTTTCCCTTTGTTGATATTTTCTGTAATTTTTTATGATTTCTTAACCGACTACTCTGTTTTTTATATACTGTATATTGCTTTACTTGCAATTGTTTATTACATAAAGTGATCTTTCATATATTATTATGTATTTAAATGTTATAAGTTGTTCAATATAAAGACTTTCAGGTTTATGGAAATCTAGTCAAGCTTCTCTCCTTCCATTTTGTGTATGATTATATTGTTTTTCTCCTTTTGGTTCTTATAATTTTTATTCATTTGATGATTTCTTTTAGTTATGGTGGTGTCTGTGTAATTTCTTGATGTTCACATATGTATGTTGTCAGCTATGAGGCACGGACATGCGTGTCCCGGTGTCGGACATGTGTCGTATCCAACACCGACACGACACTGACACATATAATTACATTGAATTATGTGCTTTTCTCAAATTATTAGTGGTATCGGCGTGTCAGTGTTTGTGTCGCATCTGTATATGGGCTTCATATATGTCGTGGTCTATCATGTTTACAATCGGCTTGGTTTGGTTCAAATTTTATACAAAAAACATGTAAATCCAACCCAACCCAAGCCGTGCGCTTTTGCTGGCAATAGATTTAGTCAAAACCGAACTGAACTGACCCACGAACAGCCGTACTCTAGTCTATGAATCCCACTTATTATCCTATCATCTTTGTTTATGCCTTTTTTTTATGATATGAATGGGATGTCTTATGTGTTGTGTAGTGACAAATTTCTGATTTGTTTCATTTTTTGACTTTTCTTTTGTAGCCAAAAGGAGAAAGAGTTTCAAGGGTCAATCTCTTGGTAAGATTTCCTATCTGCAACCATTCTTGTCTTGTAGCTGTTGAGAATCCGGGATAGTTATAATTCTATAAGGAATTTTCCTTTTGATCATTATGCATGTCTGGCTCCGTGGCCACAGTTAGTAGTTTGGATCGAACACAATCTCTTGCTATCTTTTCTAACATAGACCCTATATCTATATTGACAAACGGCGAAGCTGGTCATTCCACTGAAATTGCTGGTTTTAGAGTTGGGGAACTCTCTCTTCCTAATGGCGAGTCATATTCTGGATCCCTTCTCGGCAATGTTCCAGAGGGTCAGGGTAAGTATGTATGGTCAGATGGTTGTGTATATGATGGTGAGTGGAGACGGGGGATGAGAAATGGATTTGGGAAAATACAATGGCCTTCTGGTGTGTTGTATGAAGGTGAATTCTCCGGTGGCTATATCCACGGTACAGGATCATATATTGGCCCAGATAGCCTGACCTACAAAGGTCGATGGCGATTCAATCTTAAACATGGCCTAGGTTATCAAGTTTATCCAAATGGAGATATATTTGAAGGCTCTTGGATCCAAGGAAATCCTGAAGGGCCAGGCAAGTATACCTGGGCTAATGGAAATGTATATTTGGGAAATATGAAAGGTGGGACAATGTCAGGCAAAGGAACCCTTACCTGGGTAAGTGGAGACTCGTTTGAAGGAAGCTGGTTAAATGGCATGATGCACGGTCTTGGCGCATATACTTGGGGTGATGGGGGGTGCTATGTTGGGACATGGACACGGGGTCTTAAAGATGGCAAAGGGACCTTTTATCCAAAAGGAAGCTGTCTGCCATCTGCACAAGAAGTATATCTCAATGCATTGAGAAAAAGAGGGCTATTACCAGATTTGAGAAAACAGAATCAGGTGCATATTCATAACACTGCTTCAGTTGATATGGGAAATGCCAGATTTGGTGAGAACCGGAGAACAAGTGGTGTTCCATCTGGCACAGGAAACCTGTTAAATCTGGATCAATCTCGCAGCAAAAATGTTTCTCTTGAAAGGCGGTGGAGTTTAGAGGTAGCTATTGAGAAAGTGATTGGTCATGATTCACAATTTGCTTCAACGGATTCAGTCTTCGCCGGTGGAAATAAAGAGGTTGATGAAAAGATCCCCATTTTGGAACGTGAATATATGCAAGGGGTATTAATAAGTGAGGTAGTCTTAAATAATAGTTTTGCATCACTTACTAGAAGAGCAAAGCAGCTTAAAAAAAAAATTGCCAAAGATATCAAAAGGCCCGGTGAGCAAATTATTAAAGGCCACAGGAGTTATGATCTGATGCTTAGTTTGCAGCTTGGAATAAGGTAAAAGATACTATCTTGGCTTTTTGCACAATCAAGCTGCTTTAGTTGTTTTCATTTATAACAGTGCTACTGCTACATGATTTTGCTTTCTACAAGTTTTTTTTTTTTAAACATTTTATTGTTATGAACATAGAATTTTCAAGATGAATCAATGTTAGAAGGAGGTCATAATTTTCTTATAGGAATTTTCATATGGTTGTGTACATCTTTTCACTGATCACATTTTCAGACAGTTTTTATTTTCATGGAAATATCTATAATTCTTCCCTGTTACCAACTGTAAAGAATAGAAGGGATGTAATGTCTCTTAAAGAGATTGAGGTTTTAGGTTTTCAATTTTCAGATTATTATGCTTTGAGCTATATTTTGCTTTGAAATCACTAAATTGTCACTCATGGGATTCAAGAAAAAAGAATGTGGATTACCCCCTATATTTGTTTTTTATCCACAGAAAAGAAATGTGGCTATTGAAAATGGGAAAATCACAACCAAGGAAGCTCGAATAAAATATATCAGTTATAAAAAAAATTAACCATTAACAATTCAAGTTAATTAATCATCATATTCAAACACGCTTTGAATATCAGTAATTATGGTTGAGTGCTAAATTGTATTATACTTTTTTCTTCAGAAACTGTTTTATACTTTTTATATCAATGATTCATTTTATACTTTTTCTGCAAAAAAGCAAGATATTCCATTTCATTTCCTATTGGGAATCACATAGCAACCGGAAGATGCTTTGCCTTGAGCAAACAAATATTATTTGCTTCTCTTTTGTATTTCACAATTTTTATAGTAGAACTAACACAGGTTTTTTGGATTCATTATTCCTATTAATGACATGAAGCAACCATATATACAATGAAAGAACCAAATGTACAGCACTTTAGAAGAAATTAAGTTATTCCGGAATATCAATATTTGCCTTTGCATGGTTTTCTGTAAGTAACTTAAAAATGGGCTTCAAATGGCTAGGTATACTGTGGGAAAGATTACCCCCATACAGAGACGAGAAGTTCGAGCATCAGATTTTGGTGCCAAAGCAAGCTTTTGGATGAATTTTCCTAAAGAAGGTTCTCAATTGACACCTCCTCATCAGTCGGAGGATTTTAAATGGAAAGATTACTGCCCTATGGTGTTCAGGTTAGTTGAAACTTTTTTAGGCATGCTATTTCTTTATGTGACCGTTGCCTCATTCATCGACTCAGTAGGCATGCATTTTAAACCAATCCTTGCTTCACTAAATCACTACATGCACTCTTATGGATTGGTTGACAGCATCAAGCTATATGATTTGTTCTATGTTCACCTGCATTTAATCTACTGAATATTGTTTCTATAATTTTCCTTAGTGTTCTGATATCAGAAATAGGAAAAACAGATGCGCGCACAATAAATTTTGTACATCTGATTTTGAATATCCATTTCAAATTGCAATGCCTACTTGACAACTTAAGGTGAATACAAGCATGGAATAACTATTCAAAACTGACTTTTAATTGTGTAAATGTTTATTAAGCCATGTGGATTTCATGTTGAATCCTTGCTTCAACTACACAAATACCTCTAGCGTATGATGTTGATGTGTGAACTTCATAATATTGCAAAAAGAAAAAGAAATAAAGTAGATTTGGAAATTGACTGTTCATTTTCTACAATTGTTTTTGTATACATGGTAAGGAAGCACTATTGCAGCCTCTGCTTTGCTCTCGACTATTTCTTTCTTTCACCTTTCATATGCTTGTTATATATGACCTTGTGACCTTTTGCAGAAATTTGAGAGAGTTGTTCAAGATTGATGCTGCAGACTATATGATGTCCATTTGTGGAAATGATGCTTTGAGAGAGCTATCTTCTCCAGGGAAAAGTGGTAGTGTCTTTTTCCTGTCTCAGGATGATCGTTTCATGATCAAGACACTGAGAAGATCAGAAGTAAAGGTGTGTTTATTTTGTGGTTCTTGTTCATTAGCATTTGTTGCATTAGCAGATATTGATATATAAACTTCCTTGGAGGCTTGTTTTCAACTGGTTCTGTTCCATATTTCATTTTACCTGGGTGTTTTCTCCATGGTCCTTGGTTATCAATGACATACTTGCAAAAAGGGGCTGATGGCATCATTGTGCTCAGAATGTCGTCAAGTCAAATGTTAAACAAACTTCATAAATATATTAAGCAAACATTAAATAGTAATTACAATAATCAAACATATAAATTACTTACCATCATTCTTACATAAGTTACGAGCCTGCTTCATTAACTTGAATGCAGTTTTTCATATGCACATGATACGAATGGACACACACACACACACACACCATGAGGTCTTCGCAGACAGAAAAAGGTTGTCTTCAGTTTAATGATGATATTCTATGTTTTTCTATTTCTCTTTTCTCTTTTGATAAAACTACTTTTTCAGTCCAAAAAGTTAGAATAGAAAACTGATCTTTTAGCTCTGATTTGTTGAATTAACTTGTGGTGCATATGTTTAGTAATGATATTTTAGTGTTCACATGTTCTTCTCTACTTTTCAGTTTTCGATGTAAAATAGAAAATGTAGTGACCATAATATGAAATGTAGGTTCTTCTAAGAATGCTTCCAGATTATCATCATCATGTGAAGTCATATGAGAATACACTCGTTACAAAGTTTTTTGGTCTGCACAGGATTATACCTTCAAGTGGCCAAAAGGTAATGCTCATTTATCTGCAATTGGGTCATTTTCTTGATTATTTATCAATTACTAATGCGACTTGCACCTTAATTCATGAAAATCAGAAAGATCAAAATAATGAGAATTATTATAAAGCATATATACAACAACAACATCAACAACAACCAAGCCTTATCCCACTATGTGGGGTCGGCTACATGGATCAAATTACGCCATAGTGTTCTATCATAAACCAAATTTGGATCCAACTCATTGACCTCTAAATCCTTTCTAATGGTTTATCTAATAGTTTTCCTAGGTCTTCCTCTACCTCTTTTAACTAGACTCTCCTCCATTTGATTTACTCTTCTTACAACAGCATCTACGGGTCTTCTCTCTACATGCCCAAACCATCTAACCCTATTTTCTACCAACTTTTCTACTATAGGTGCTACCCCCACTCTCTCTCTAATGGTGTCATTTCTAATCCTATCATGTCTAGTCTTACCACTCATCCAGCGCAATATCCTCATCTCTTCTACACTTACTTGATTCTCGTGTTGACTCTTAACCGCCCAACACTTCGTACCATACAACATCGCCGGCCTGATTGCTGTCCGATAGAACTTTCCTTTCAACTTAAGTGGTACTTTCTTATCGCACAAAACACCTGAGGCTCTTCTCCATTTCAACCACCCAGCTTGAATACGATGGCTTACATCTGCTTCTATTTGTCCGTCATTTTGTACTATGGACCCAAGATATTTAAACCGTGTAATTGTCGAATCTCTAAAGCATATGTACGACAACAAATATTTGAACCTATCATTATTACATCTTCATGCCAAACAAAAAATTTATTTTCTTTAATTTGAAGACAAGCATTTATATATGATTTTCTATCTTGCAGTTCCGCTTTGTTGTAATGGGAAATATGTTCTGCACAGAATTGAGGATCCATAGAAGATTTGATTTAAAAGGTTCATCCCTTGGACGTTCTTCCGACAAGATAGAAATCGATGAGAATACCACTCTTAAAGATTTGGATTTGAACTACTGCTTTTACTTGGAGCCGTCTTGGCGGGAGTCTTTATTAAAGTAAGGGGAATTTACTAAATACTTTTTTAAATCATGTATTTCCATTTTGTTCTTGATGTTTGTAAGAAAATATTTTATTCCTAGGAATACAAAGAGGAGAAAGACATATTACCCTCCTTCAACAAAATAATTTAGAACAAAGCAAATAAAAATATATATTTGTATAATATTAAATTTGTACATTTGAGGTAATGCAGCAGAATTCTCATCACATTTTTTTATACTGTATGCAGTGAACATGTAAAATATTTTAAGGACTAATGTCCATCTAACCTATTTATTCTTGTTAGAAATAGTAACCATTTGTTTGAATTTCAAACATTTTTTTATGAGTAGCAAATTTTCACGATGTATAGTCCTGCAATGCTCAACTTCAAAACATGTATTTTACCTTTTACTTGTACTCTTGTGCAGGCAGATTGAGACTGACAGCAAGTTCTTGGAGGAACAGCACATAATGGACTACAGTCTTCTTCTAGGTGTTCATTATCGAGCTCCCCAGCAGCTGCGTCCTCCTGTTAGTATAAGTTCAGATGGTTTACCAATGCTTGCAGAGGAAGGTATGTATTGTTAATCGAGAAAGCTAATGTTTAGCAATTGGACTTTATGTGATTGACATTTATTTCCGGCAAAAACACTATTGTGTTTTACCTAAATTTGGCATATATTGTCAGTATAAAACTAATGATCTGTAAATGAGATATGACATTGTGTAATCAGCGGATGATATAAACACTGCTTATTTTGGTATTATTAGGTAGTTTAGATGATGGGATCGACGAGGGGGTATTCCAGAAAATCTTTCTTTTACATCATAAATTGACTAATGCCTGTCTGGCCTTTTTCACAAAAGCATTTTATTATCAATGATATGGGCCGATTGTTTATTAACATGAGATGGATATGAATGGCTAAGTTTAGATTCCTACTTGAAAAATCTTAGGAGCCGTTTTTAGGAGCAATGTTGTAAAATCTGGCCTGGACTTGAATGGTCCAAAAGGATAGCCAGGTCTTTTGCTGATCCAGTTAATCATGCTGATTGGTTTTCAGTCAAACCCTTTTAACCTAGCAGCATTGTCTTATTTTTTCTTGCATTTTGGATTTGTTTTATCTTGTTTTTTTTTCTAACTGAAACGGGCAAATGAGCTATTGAATTGAGTATTCGGTTGGTTGACATCCAATCAGAGTTTTACAATTATATGATGATTATGGACCACATAATTTTAGAAATTCTTATAGGCTTATCCGGTTATCTATAATTTGGTCTATCATTATTTTTGAAGTTTCAGCAATGACTTGTATTCTTGCATTTTGTTCTAGCTCTATAATCATGGAACTGATTAATTTTGAAAACTTCGATAATCAACTACAGACCCTCTAGAGGATGAGGTATATAACTATCCTCAAGGTCTTGTTCTGATCCCTCGGGGAGCAGATGATGGTAGTGTTGTTGTCGGGTCACACATTAGAGGTAGCCGATTGCGAGCTTCAGCTGCTGGTGATGAGGAGGTGGATCTTCTTCTACCTGGTACTGCAAGGTAATTCTTCATGAGTTTAATGGTTGTGTTTTATGTTATTTATCATTTTTATCGTAGTACTCCAGCTATCCTATTATTAATGTGATCACATCACTTACAAATTCATAATCACTTTTATGCTCATAAAATATGGGTGGCTGTTTCTGGCATTTGGTGCAATACTCCAGTTGTTGGGAGAGTAGTTTATGTTGTGCTAGGGTGCTATCAGTTAGATTGCAGAACAATTAATCTTGAAATGTAACTCATTCATCTTGTTTTTTAGAACAAAACCTCCATAGATTTTTGCCGTTCAAGCTCTCATATATTTACTCGTCTTCTCTCCACATCCTCTAACTCCTTAAACTAGTTGCACTCCTACTTTTAAATGTGTGCTGTGTGATTGACAGATGATCTAGTCATTGCCAATTATTGCACCGCACTTCTGCATGAAAAGAATTCTTGTTAATATCTCTTAATCGATATCTTATGTGTGAAATGTTATTTGAAATGCTGGAAGCGAATAGTTGAATTTCAAGCTGAAGAAAATGTGATGTACTCTGTCCATCTATCTATTCTAAGAAAAGTTTTCCCTTAATCACACATGGCAGAATTTCTCGCATCTGTGTCCTGCCATTTTTTTCAACGGATCTTTACTAGTTACAAATTAAAATATTGGCAAATCATTCCTAAGTGTCTTGGTGATTGAATTGTAATGGATCTTATACCTCCATTTATGTTACATTGTCTGCTTTTGAAAAGATGTTTTTGTTTCTTTCTTTCTGTTTTTTTTCCTTTCCTATTTTCATAGATTGTAGAGAAAATAGTGAAAACAATTTTGTTTTCCTGTATTTTTTTTGAAAACAGGAAACCTAATGAGAACAGGGAACAAATAAAAGTGAAACTAAGAAATCAAAACAGAAATTGTTTTCTGAATTGAAACAAACAATCTAGCCATTTCACTTTGGGATTATATTGATTTAGGCAAAATTCTTCCTTTAGTGCACCATTAGATAGTTGCTAGAATGATATTGTAGACTGAGGTTTTTTCTTTCTTGTCAACTCGTTATGCAGACTACAAATCCAGCTAGGTGTGAACATGCCAGCAAGGGCAGAGCAGATACCAGGAAAAGAGGAAACTCAAATGTTCCACGAGGCTTATGACGTCGTTCTATACCTGGGTATCATTGATATATTGCAGGATTACAACATGACCAAGAAGATTGAACATGCGTATAAATCACTTCAGTTTGATTCGTTATCTATATCGGCGGTGGATCCTACATTCTACTCACGTCGCTTCCTGGATTTTATCCAGAAAGTGTTCCCATCAAATGTGGCAGGATAAAGTTTGAGCAACTTTCATCCAGATTGTTTATTCAGAATGTGTGAACGATCACATTGTCCCTTTTGTGCATGCATGCTTTGTAATTGTTGTAAACATGTTTTTCTTTTTTATTATAAATATGCTAAATTTTTATTTTTCTTTCAATTTAACTTTTACCCTAATTTTTATTTACTTAAAGCAACTAATTTTCAGCCAGTAGCGTGATTTTTTAAGTGGCGATGTATGAAATAAGTTTTTACTTGTGTTTGTGCCTATGACAGAAAAGGCTCTTATCGTTGGGAATAGATTCTCTCGAGAAAGAAAAAAAAATCTCGTGTTTTTAATCTCACCATTCAACTTTTATACTTTCAATTTTTATATTAAATAACACATAAGCTATTTTTCATAAGCTCAAAATAAGTTCAAACCAAACGGGGCTTAATAAAGTAAAGACAATACTGCACGTTTAGAATTTAGACAACTCTACAAAAAAATATCAACCAACTAACATAGTTTTATGTCATTCAAGCTGAGTATGGAACAGAAAGATTATCACGCCATTTATCATAATCACTGGCATGCATTAACACACCACATAGTCACTCTCTCAAAACATAGTTTTGCAAAAACAAAAGCTTGTGCATTGTTCTCCTCATTCAGGCATGACTTCTTGAAATTTCATAGTATTCTCAATTATATTGTTTGCTTCAAGTACTTGCAAGAAAAATGAACTCAAAGATGATGAGGTAATATTGCAAATCAGATTTCATACTGACTTTATAAGTGCATTACATCTTACAATTACCAACATTCTCATATTACCATAAGAAATTACTTAAATGTAAGAAAAATTCTATTGAAAAAGTAATGAATGAACATAAGATAGAATTCTCTTTTACGTGCATGGTAAATATTAGTTGTTCTGATGCATGGTAAGATACAGAAAAGACAAGCTGATCTTAAAAAAACATAAAATTGAGTTTTTCTCATATCAGGATGATTCGCTAGGCAAATCTGCTTTGCATAGTGAATCTGGTAGCACATGAAATGGGAAAATCTTCAAAACAAATACAAAGTTTGTCTTTAGTATGAGTCTGTAATGTTAATAACTTTGTATTATGATTTATGCAGGAAATGGATCACAAATCATATTTTGCTTATGGACAAATTTCCTTCAGGCTACACACTGCAAGTCAATTCAGGGGACCTGAAATCAAGAACGATTTGTGCAACTAGCAAAGAGAAGGATTCTTGATGAGAAAGAATTTGATTTCAACATAAGAAAAGAGTTTGGCCCCATAACCAATAAGATTTTACTTTTCCCACTCCTACCTATTTCTCCATGCCCTATTTTTTTTAACGAAAATGCCCATGGAATTTTCGGATTCTATAATCCGAATTGAGTTTTCCCCTTGTTTTGGGTGCAAAAAATGAGTTTTCACCAATTCAGATTTTATAATTCGAAAAACCCCAAAAAAATATGGCGTGTTCCTTGGATTTTTCGGATTATAGAATCCGAAAACCCCACAAACACCCTTGTTCAAGGGAAAAACAGTTCAAAATAGAAATCTCTATCGAAACTGATACAAATCTGAAAGAGATTGAATCCAAGTCTAAGCTTATTCTAAGTTATCTTTCCTAACAACAATTTCATTACAAACTTCTTCAAAAGATGATAAATTCCGTAATCGGTCGAAATTAATAGAATAAGATTCTTCAAACTCCAAGTCGATATCTCTTAGGGTAGACTTCTTGTCAAAAAAAAAAATCTCTTAGGGTAGACTTGGCCATAACAATAGCTTCCAATACCCCCATCTTTTATTTTCTTATATACGAAGTTCGTTCTATTGAGAGCAGAAGTATAACATTCTTGCGGTGGCCACTCAAAAATTTGACAATACTCGTTGAGAAGCATCAAGACAAGGCTCCATCTTCTCAATATCATCAACAACGTGGGTTAAATCATATGAAAGGTCAAGATCATCTATGACAACAATCAAATCATGACTCAATAAGGTCCTTAAATTTTATAAAAGTTAAGAAATTTCTTGTGCTTTTGAATTATATTTCGAGTGAGAATGTTAAAAGGAAGCAGTTCAAAGGAAAGATGTCTTGAAGAGGTTACAACAATTGTCAAGAAAACTATTAACATCGCTCGAAGAACTCAAAATGCTACGACTCTTGAAAACTGCAATCTGAAGATTGCTTGAGAAATTTCAAGATGATCATTTACTTGTTCTGACGCGCCAACAATTTAAAAACAAGAAATCTGAAAACATGGCGTGCATGCAATATAGTAGTTAGTTTATTTTTCTTCTATAAATTGTAAAATCAAACTTCATGTAAAGGAGTTCATTTCGGTTCGATAGAACTACGCCTACTCGAAACACATCCACCCTCATAGGATAATGCTCCTACCGACAATGTTAAAAGAACAGCGTGAAACTCACTTAGACTATTAGAACTCATTTAACTTTTCACACACATGTGCCCTTATTTTTCCTTTATCTTTTTTTTCCCTTTTATATATTCAAAAAACCCATACATTCCTTTGATTCACGACTACTTAAACTTGTCTCACAATAAACCTATCAACTAAAAACCCTTTTAAGGAACTGAATAAAGTCCTAGATTGCTCTTCGAGTCCTTTTGTTGGGTTGAAACATTATGAATTAACAATTATTATAAGTTTTGGAGTTATTAGAAGGTTTAATTTGACGATTTCAATTCTTCTGCTTCTTAAAGACATGTAAACTTATATTAACTGTCAAAACGCACAATTTACAAAAGGTAAGTTACTCTAAACTTGTCCCTTCAGGCTTGCCAATATATTTACGGGTATTTTTGGTTTAAGGAAAGTCAACCAAATTTAAACTACAAATAATTGCTTAATCAGTGTCAGATTGCTTAATCAGTGTCAGTGTCGGAGTCCAAATAAATTAATATGTAGACTCACATGTGTGTAGGCTTGTTTTGAAAATGCCTCTTAATTAGATTTAGGTTTTATGGGTAAAATTGGTTTCAAAGCTAATTGTTTTCAAAATAATTGACTTCAATTGAAATGGCGATTGAATTTAAATGAATTGAATATAAAAACACTTGAAGTTAAAAAGGCTGAAATGTAAATAGCTTGAAAGTAAAATTGCAAGTAAAAACATATAAAAAGTGAACTTGAATTGAAATATTGATGGAAAAGACGGTGGCTTCTATTATATGTAAATAGCTTGAAAGTAAAATTGCAACATCTATTATATGTAAATAGATGTTGGCTTCTATTTTATGTAATGTTTTCCCATGTCCATTTGTATCTATTATACAACAAAATATTGTAATTGTTTTAGTTTACTTTGTGACCTTGATCCTTTGAGGTATGGATGAAATTGACCTCTAAATAAATGTATGCCAATTTTATATATTTTTTTAAAAACATTATATCATAGAGGGCATAATCGTGGGTAAAATTACTCAACAAATACACACTTTATCCATATCTTGGTCGTGGGTGAGGTTACTGACAGTTTAATCGTGGGTAAACCGGGGCAAATAATTTGTTAAGATGATGGTTACCCATGAACTATCCATGGTGTGGCTGCGGGTAATTACTATGAGTTTTCATGACCGTGTGTAACGTTACGCACGGGACTTTTATCAACGACCTCATGGCCTTCGATAAGTCATGGGTTGCACTTATAGACGACTTTTGGCTGTGAGTAATAACAAAATTTTTTGTAGGTGCTTTTCCACTATCCTTGATTATATGGAAGATATGATGTGGCTCGGCATATGCGTATATCTTGTTAATGTTTGTCGAGCCTATATTGCTTGTCGAATCCTTTAGGCTTTGTTTGTGAGTTTAGAGGGGAAGGTTTGGGAAAAAAAGAATGAACAAGTGGAAGAAATAGTGGAAAATGGGAGGGGAGGGCTTTGGATGTCTAACTTTTCATCATAATACTAATCCCTCCTCATTTGGGGGAATTAAAAAATTGCATTGGAGAAGGATTTTGGGGGGTTTTGGAGGGTTTATATGAATTCTTCAAATTTAATCTATGTCGTTATATTATTTTTAAAGTAAAAAATATAGTAATCATATGCATTAATTTATCATTCTCTAAAAAACAACTCTTTTAAATTTTTTTGAAAGATTTCTCCATTTTTCCTCATATTTTTCATCCCTCAAAGCCTTCCCTTCCCCTTCCCTCCAATCTCGCAAACAAAGCCTTAGTTTTTCGGGGAACTCGGAATTGTCGATTTGTCACCTTTGCACTCTAACTCTTGCCTTCACTACTAGAAAAAGCAAACTTATCGAGGGAAATTAGTGACGGAAAAATGAAATTCCTCACAAATTCCTTGGTCGCAAAATTTAGTGACGGAATTAGAGAGGGATTTCACGTTTTCCCTCACTAAATATTCCTCACTAATTTTTGTTTTTTTAGTAGTGCTTATAAACTATAATTTTTTTGGTTAAAAGTTAATAAAATAATTTAGAAACAAAAACACAATTTTATCTTGTGTCAAAAAAAAAAACACAATTTTATCTATTCGCTTCCATCATTTACCCCGAAAGACTTTTTTTTTAATGGTAAATATTAGCAATTAGTTGTTATGTTAGTTTTTTTTTTTGGTCATTTGTCCGGTGTGAACTCAAGACCTCAAATTCTTTATCCCTTAACTCAAATCAATTGAGCTATCCAACCCCTCCTTAGGAGTAAGATGACTCAATAATAGAGAAATAAATGGCATAATAAAAAGATAAAAGGAAAAACTTCCTTCCTTCAAAAAGGAAAAACTTCCAATAATAGATGCTGATGTTTTAGGAGTATGTTAGGAATTAAGTTCACGAGGAGAGCCCAACCTAAAAGACTAGTCCAATAGGTGGGAGAACCTCATGGCTTAAGTACCACATCGAGCACTTTGATCTACTCGGTGTGGGACTCCTAACAGAGTAGGTGATTTATTAGAGAGAAAAGTTTCACTTTCTCCCTAAATTTTATCTTCTTCATTAACCAGAAAGTAGTTGTTTTGGGGTTAGTTTATCATTACAGATATAAGTTTCACGTTCTCCCCTCTTTTAATATAGATAAGTGGTTTCCACATAGTTCATGTCTTACCCCTCTTCGCCAACAAGGCGTTGTTTGATTTCCCTTGTTTATGCGGTGTTCGTTTGATTTATTGTGTTGTTGTGGTGATTGACAAATTAACTTCGACCAATTCTTTATTCAAGTAATGACTAAGTTATTAATACCGTAGATCCAAAGATATGAATATTTAAGTCATTTATAATTTATCATATTATTTATAGATATTTTATCTTTTTATACTATTAACTTAAAGGTTCTGAGTTTTATCCACCAAATCATCGGTTTTCATTTTTAAGGATGTCAAGTTTGTGTTGGTATCTGATGTACTTTGCTGGTAATTTGAATGTATAATATTAACGTCTTCCTTGGATGAGTCTAAACAATGTCAGGCATATTCAAATGGACTATTAGTAACGTCTTCCTTGGAGAGAATCTTTACACACTCTCCAAAATTACATCAAATATCAAATATATAATAGAAAGTTTCTCTCAAAAAGAATTAGGGCGGCTCTGCTTCTCTAAACTAGTTGCAGATCTATTAATGCAGTTTAAAGTAATATTACTTCAACCTATTGCAAAGAAGAGGACGAAAAGGTATAGTAAAAGATTGGAATAAATATATTTTGCATCTTATAAATATCAAGGCTTTTGGTTTTGATCCCTATATAAATAATTTTCGTTCGATTTTTAGTCTCCTAAAAGATTTACGTAACCATTTTTTATTCTTAATTTTAAGTCAATTCATGTACACACTTCAAATTTTTTAATGATTTTTTTAGAAGTGTTTAGAATATTATAAGAATCTAACAAAAAAATTGATTTTTTTTAATAAAACATGAAATAAATATAATTTTTTTAGCGTCAAAATAATAGAAATTTATATTTGATTAATGTTTTGATAAAAAAATCTAATTTTTTTTGAAGGGTTTTTATAATAATCCAAACATGACTGTAAAAAAAATCAAAATTCAAATGATACACATGAGTTGACTTAAAAACAAAGATAAAAAAATGTGATGTAAAATTTTAAAGGACTAAAAGTTGAAGAAATATTTTTAAAAAATTAAAACAAAAAGTTAGAATATTTTTAGAAATTAAAAATATATTTAACACAAAAATATTCAAGCTTCTGAAATTAGGGCGGCTATATATATAGTGTTTTTAATTTAATACGAGGAATCCATGCAAGTAGTTGAAAGAGATTATTAAAGAGAACAAAATCAATATATTGTAATAACCAGACCCAAAGGGAATTGATACAGTGTGAGAAAATGGATCTGCCTGAGTTGAGAAAAGCAGTGGAGGAGGTAGAAGTTGTGGATGAGTTAGAGAGTGATCTAGTTTCATTTGTTCGTATAATATGGGTTGATATTTTAGGAAACCACAAATGTCGTGTGAGTATGCTCTACCATGATATTTGAACACCATTTTTTCATACATTTTTTCAACATCCTATTTTATCTGCCTCTTTTTATCACATCATCAATTTATCATATCATTATATTTTTCTCTTCATCGCACGATGTATACACCTAGTGACTAATGAGGTGTACACAAATCATTTTTTCTTTTTTATATTTATTTTCAGGCTATTCCTAGAAAGCGTTTCTATGATGTTGTCACTAAGAATGGGGTTGGTTTAGCATTTGTGACTATGGTAAGGACTTCCTTTTTGAATGGACCTGCACCTGGTTCAGGTTTAGGTTATGTTGGTGAAGCAAGAGTAATGCCTGATTTGTCTACTAAAAGGACGATTCCTTGGTACACAATTTCTTCAAATAATTTTACTTTTGTTTTTTTGTTATTTTAACTACTCTCTCTTAGTCACATTAATATTTGTATATTTGTCATAATAACACAACTCCTTTAATAATATCAGACTTCCTGAAAGAAGACAAAGTGAATTATTTAAGGAAAATTCTTTGATACTATGAAGTTTTATTCGATGCCAGTACCTACAACAAAATTAGTTCAAAATTTAAATTTATTTTAAAATAGTTAATTAAAAATAAAAAAGTGACATGGTCTTAGATGATTGATGATTGATACATATCAACTAAACTCTAGGGTGTGTTCCCCATTATTTATAGCGATGCTAATTAACTCTGTTCCATTATAATAGGAGCAAACAAGATGAAATGGTTTTAGCTGATCTGAATGTTCAACCTGGGCAAGCATGGGAATATTGCCCAAGAGAGGCTTTAAGAAGAGTTTCCAAAATTCTCAAAGATGAATTTGACCTGGTATGTTGCATAGTTTTTTAATTACCAATACTACGTAACTTCATTAGCAGGGGCAGACCTAGACTTTCGATATTGATATGACTAAATATCAAAGAAATTATCTATATATATTAACCAAGCGTACTTATAACACAAATGGCTTAAGCTTTACACTTTTACCAATGTGTCAAAGGTTTGATTCCACCAGTGACACGCTGATTGTTAAAGCATTATCTACCGCTAGGCCGAGTTAGAACACATGCAAAACACCATGCCTTATGGTGGGTCCGCCCAATCATTAGCCACAAATTTAGATGTGGTTAATCATAATTTTCAGCTGTGCAACTACAAATAGATTTTTCCACTTAAAAGTTGTGGTTTAATGAGTTTCTACTTCTGCTATATCTATTAACTATCTACCGAACACAATTAATCATTTATTTAAACGATGCTAACAATTTGGATTGTTGTCGCAGTTGTCCATTTATTTTTTGTTGAAAAACACAGTTGTCAATTTATAGTCTTCTTCCAGGTAATCAATGCAGGATTTGAGAATGAGTTTTTTCTCTTGAAGAGCATACAAAGGTATGGCATACAATATTATCTTGTGGTTTTATTAATACAATTTACCATGCCATTTAGCTATAAACATGCTGTAAAAAAACCATTTAGGGAAGGGAAAGAAGAATGGATACAATTTGACTCAAGTCCTTACGGTTGTTCGTCAGCATTTGATGCTGCTTCTCCCATACTTCGCGAAGTTACTTCTGCAATACATTCCATGGGCATTCCAGTAGAACAGGTAAAGAACTCTTGAGTTTTAACTTGATCAACTATAGCTAAAAGTTATGATAATGATTTGTTTGAAACATCTTGCTTAATTAGTGTATTAGTAGGTAGTTAGGTAGTTAATTTGTGTTCTATATTATAGAGCATGTATATTGATTTTTTTTCTTCCAACAATTGAATATGTTTCTCAATATATATGCAGCTTCATGACCATCATATTAATACTATAACTCTTCGGTGAATATGATTTAGAGCCATGACACCTTCTGATTTCTAATTAACAAATGTGGCCCATTTTCTGAACTTTTTTTTTTAATGAAAAATTGCAGTTACATTCAGAAACTGGAAAAGGTCAATTTGAACTGGTTTTGGGACATACCATTAGTACTAAAGCTGCAGACAACTTAGTTTACACACGTGAAACTGTTAGGGCAATTGCTAGAAAACATGGTTTTCTTGCAACTTTTCTTCCAAAGTAAGTACCACCGTAACATGAAAGTAATGATGGATATATATATATATATATATATATATATATATATATATATATATGTATGTTGGGCCAAGTTAGACTATGTAAGACTTAAGGTCTACTAAAACAAAATCAAGGTCCAAGTCTAGTCTAATTTGTTGTAATAAATTTATTCTTCAGTCTGACTCCGACCTTTTCGAAAGTCTAAAATGATCTCTTAATTCACTTAAAAGCCTATTTTATAATAAAGTATTTAAAAAGTGATCCGACTTTAAATATATGAATTAATAAGCTATTGACTCATGATTTTTATATAAGTATTTTTCTATGGATTTTGATTCAATCAATTTTTGATCCTATAAGCTAAGAGTAGATTAAAATAAAGAAAAGATTAAAAAAAACTTGGGGGACTCACACAAAAGAAAAAAAAGAAGACAAGAGCAACATTAAATATTACAGTGAATTTCAATCTTTAAATGAATATTATACACATTCATACACTATAAAGTTTTTTGGACTTCCAGACGATTTTAGGGAAAACCTAAATTTCATGACGAGGATTAGCCACATCACTTTCATCACATAAAAATTAAAATAATGCTAACGAGATGCATATTACGAATATTCGAGTTGTTAAATTGTACAATAGGGATTTGATGAACCTTGCGATGAGTTGCTAATTTTTTAAATAAGTTATTTTATCAGAAGTAACACATCCAACTATAAATGCATGCAGTTTTGCTCATAAAACTTATGAACTCTTTTCCCTTTCTTTATATAGCACAAAAGTAAACCCTAATAAAGTATATAACAATGGTTTCTTGTCATATTGAAGGTACACATTAGATGATGTGGGTTCTGGATGCCATGTTCATCTAAGCTTGTGGCAGAATGGCCAAAATGTATTTATGGCATCTGATGAATCATCAAAGTATGGAATATCAACTTTGGGAGAAGAATTTATGGCTGGAGTTTTATATCATCTTCCTTCTATTTTGCCATTTGTAGCACCACTTCCTATCAGGTTTAGATATTTTTTTAATGGCTTCCTATCGAGTTTCTCTTAAAAGCATATAAATTGTTAGGTGGAGGCTTAGGATTTTTACTTTTATCATTAATAAAAAGCATTAAAATTTCAACTTGTGACCACTTTTTGAAATTTTCCTATTTATTAAATACTTTTGAAATTGTTTCGATACACCAAAAAATCACACTCTTCAAATACACTTTTGAAATTGTTTCTATTTATTAAGAGTCGAGGCTAAATACAGTTTATGAAAAATCACACTCTTCAATTCATTGAGGCGCCCTAAGGTTGGAACACGAATTATGCTTCTATGTTTTCTTACATGACTACTCGATTTGATTGCAGTTATGATAGGTTGCAGCCGACCACATGGGGTACATACTTATCATGGGGAAATGAAAATAGAAATGCTCCATTGCGAGCTTCATCTCCGCCTGGAACTCCGGATGGTTTAGTGAGTAATTTTGAGTTGAAATCATTAGATGGTACTGCAAACCCATACTTAGCCTTAGCTGCTATAATTGCTGCTGGCATTGATGGCCTTCGTCGGCATCTTCCTCTTCCTGAACCTGTTGGTAAGATAATATATACTATAAGGTTTTTTACGTTCTATTTTGCTTCTACATACGTCTCTAAAAACATGACCCTTGTGAGTAAATCTTGGAGTTAAGAAAGGTGATTATAGTATTAAACATACGTCTCTAAAATTTCAACATTAGTAAACATATACTAATTATTACTCCGTTTTGTGATTTGTGTCATGTATGAAACAGATACCGATTCAAATCTAAAAAACCTTCAGAGATTGCCAACCTCACTTTTGGAATCTTTGGAAGCTCTCGAGAAGGCTGACTTTCTTGAGGAATTTATTGGCGATAAGTTGTTAACTGCAATAAAAGCAATTCAAAAGGTAAATTTTTGAATTAGAGGCTCTCTATTGTTTTCTCTCACACTTGTATGAGGAACTCTGTGTTTTTCTCTCAATTCAACTCTATTTCTTCGGGTGAGGCATGTTTTTGTGCTTAGTTGATGAATTTTCTCCTCCATTTATAGAGGGATTTGAAGCCATTAGCACTAAATGCTTGGTTCCTATTTGTCATGTTTTACTGCACCGTCTTTGACTATTGTTTTCACATTTGCCAAGCTTTTTAAATGTTTCGTGACACATTTGAAGTTAACCACCCTAGATTTTGATGCTTAATTTTTTTTCCGAAGAAGCATGCTTAATTTGTTTTATCTGTATAAAATCTTTGTTTGCCACTAAAAAAAAAATTAATTTTCTTGCTTAATTAATGTGACTTGTGATACCAGGCTGAAATTGATCATTATTCGAAGAACAAAGATGCGTACAAGCAACTCATACACCGTTATTGATTTTGAAGAATTAATGTGACATTAATGCTAGTTCTACTTATTCTCAATATTTTTGCTCATTTGGAAGTGTTTCCTGGCTAAAAAATTGTTTAGATTTGGTTCGCCATTATGTGGTGTGGTTGATGTCGAAGTGGAATAATGAAGTTACCTTCTCAAATAAGGTTGTTAGTGTTGAACAATTGGTGAATCATGTTAAGGTTCTGTTTGATAAACATATAAGCTAACTTGTAAGTTATAGCTTATGATCGATGGCTGATAGTTTATAGTTGATAACTGATCACTTATAATTCGTATATGTGTGAAATGTTATTTGAAATGCCGAAAGCTAATAGTTAAAATTCAAGCTGGAGAAAATATGATGTACTCTATCCATCTATTCTAAGAAAAGTATTTTTAGGATAAACACCGACTAAATCGAGGACAGGTTGATATGCAGAGCATTCTTTAACCTGTTAGCAGCAAATTATTTTTAGTTTCCTTTTAAGCTGTGTGAAATATTTGATTTTGAATTTAAACAAAACAAATGGAAACGACTATATTTGGATGAAAGATGAAATTTTTTAATTGAATTGGAAGGAAAAAACACTAGTTGCAAAACCCCTTTCCACTGAAAGTAGTAGTTGTCATTGTCCTTAAACACATTTTTTTATTAAAATTTGAAATGAGGGAAATCATTATTATTTAAAATAGAGCAAAAAACATTTAACAATGAACCCAATGTGACTTGAACTCTTTCTATTTAGAAAACACCTAATGTCGACACGACACATTCAATACTATATATCATGAAGAAATCATGCATTAAACAATTACAAATCATAGGAATATGATGAGTGTTTTCCGTGTGGTAGTCGATCAGCCAAATAGAAGTACATATGTCCCATAGCTCCGGTACGAAATTCATTTTTATATCTGGATTCCATAGTTACGATTTCACCATCCTTAATCTTGATTGAACCTAGTTTTGGATAAGATACAGACATTCCAACAAGGTAACCTTTTTCATTTCCTGCTTTTTTTCCCGTTCCGTATTTTGTTTTTGATGTGTACAATGTCCTTCCATCCTAATTCATTTATCAAAAACAAATAATGAACTAATAATCATAGATATTATATATGTACTAAAACAAAATTAATTTTACTACAAATGGAAATATGAAAATTAATTATTACTAAAGAAACGTATTAAGAAAACATAAACAAGTTTAAAAAAAAAAGTATTCGATTTAAGATAAAAATTTACCTGTCCATATAGTGTTGCATTAATAGCACCTGTGTGCATATGAGCAGTTCCGTAGATAAGATAACCACCTTTTTCCATAGGGATACTTGCTTTCTGAACATGAATAGGGTCACTGCTATTGTTTCCAGGAATAAAATACTCTGTCTGTGGCAAATTAAGAAATATTTGTTAATCACTTCCTATGAATGTGCAAAATGATTTAAAACTACTATCATAAGTGTTAGAAGTGAACTTATTTTTCTTTTGCATGCAAATGTGAATACTATCTGTTACTATATTTCATGTTAGAAAGTAGAGTTTCCCTATAAGTCCTTCTAATGTTTCCAAATTCATTCACTTAAGCTACGTATGATCATGGCATAATTCAGTTGATCATAAAATTGAAAATTTAATTTAAATAACTTTTACCAGACAATCATGTATTGTTTTAGAACCATTTGTTTTGACACGATCAGTGGAATCCATCACATAAAATCTAACAGGGATTTGATGTTCGTTCCAGTCAACCCACGTTATTTGGTATCTTATAGCAAGCTTTCTCCGTGGTGTTGGGAGTCCCTTTCTCAACTTGCACTGAAATTTATCGTGGCAACAAAAGATTCCTCCTTTATAGTCATGGGACAATGGTTTATCATGGATATCATGTGTCTCATTATAAAAATTCTTTGGGAGATTAAATTGGTCACACCTACATTCACTGCAACTTTTCCTATTTTTTGTGCCTCGTGTATCAATGAACATGACATAAAAGAGCCATTTCTCTTTCCAGTCTTTTGTAATATTTGCAGGGTTACCTACTTCAACCGCAAAAGGATCTGGAAGCTTTGAAATTGTTCCTCGTGATTCACCTCCCAACCCCCAATAAAGTGGAAGAATTAAATCGTTGCACGTTCCTTGATTTCTTTTTAGCATAGGACCCCCAAACGGTTTTGTATTATCTTTGGGATTGTGTGAAATATTCTTATCATCACTTTCATCATATTTTAAAGCAAACCAATGGTGGATGTATGTTTCATACAATGGTATAGAATTCCCTTGTTCATCAACTAGATCAATATCAAAGCTCTTGACTCCAATATGACCCCTTGGAAATTCAATATCCATCAATGGTTTACTCACAACCTCACCAGGTCCCAATTCTATCTTTTCTGACAAATATGTTGCTGATTTGATATGAGTTTTATACGTCTTCTTTTTTGAGTAAGTTGTGCTTGATTGCATCACAATTATTAATAATGAAAAAATAAACGCGTTAGAGATCAATCTCATGTTCACCTGCATGTGAATTTATTGTTATACTATTAGTTATAAATAATGGTTGTAATGTAATTCTTTTGTGTAAAGTTATTTATACATAAATTTTATAACAAGTGCTTGAAAAGTAGGAAAATTAATGTAAAGGAAATACGTACCACACGAGAAACCATAGTAAAGGTTTGCTCCTTGTCGAACTTCAAGGAAGTTTTGAAATAAAAAAATTGGTAGAATACAAATTTGTGAAGATGTGGAGGTCTTGCCTATTTTCTAGTTTTCTAGTAGGAATTTATAAGGTTGGTATAGCTTTGGAAAAAAAATCCATATCATATATGCGTTTTTTTAACAAATTCAACGTATATGTTGAATCTCTTTCTTCTTGTTGTCTTATGTGGTTTCTATTTATAGTTAATTAGTTCCAACAAGAAAACAAAATTTGTTTAGCACTTATTTGATATCTGGCAATGCAAGTCATTAGGTATAATATTATGTTTTTAGATATTTATGGGTATAATAGGTTGATGTCTATTATAGATTACATCTCACCAAAAATATTTCGCAATACAAGCTTATTTTCAACCGTTGATTAGTTAGAGATTTTTCGTTGTTATCTTTTATTTATTTATTTTTGTTAAACAATTTCACCAAATGAAAAATTTATGAATCATACAATGTAAAATTAATGTTACCTCATATTCACATTAACTGTTGTATCAAATATCGATTTCCTTTTTAAATACACAACAATGTCTATCTCACAATACTTTATGGTGTCACTCTTTATTAATTATCATATATGATTCTAAATAAAAATATATATATTATTTTATAGTTTACATAAATGAGATAGTTTTTATCTTTTGATAAAAAAAAAATCACAAAATAAACTTCATGCATATTTTTTCCAATAATATTAGAAGTTTATGAACAATATCAGTTTATTTATTTGTTTTTTTATAATTAAAACAAATATACCACTTTGCAAACTTATTATCTAGTCATACTTAGACTATTCTAGGTTGCTTTGTTCACTCATTTCTATAAGTGTTTTGAGTTTTTTTTCCCTATCGTGCATAGACATGGCAATACAACCCGCGTCCGTCGGGTCCCACCCGCCCCGATTTTAACAGGGAAAAGCCGAATTATCTGAGCTCGAATGCGGGTACGGGGAAACCCCGGAGTTTTAATGTGGGGTCGGGGGATACTCACACTCGCCCCGCACCCACCCCCGCCCCGCACCCGTATATGAGAATTTGCCTTATTACCCTTATTACCTTATAATGAGTTTTGAGCGAAGTAACTCTGCTTAAAGTTACTCTTAGAGTAACTTGATCCCTCCTCTATTTGTGCATTTCATATGCTGCTAAATTTTCTTACATAATAACACGCACATACTATAGTATAATTAGTGACATTTTGATTATGTGTAGCGTGTAGTGTTTGTGTATCATATCTTCTCCCTTTGTTGGTGCTACAATTTTCTCCTGCCGTTAAGCTTTTCCCCTTCATGTACATGCTAGCCTTACTTTTAAGTTTCTCTGCATTATGGGATGTTCATGTCTATGTTATGTTGTCTTGAACATATAGTTTACTTTGGAGGTATTGGTTATGAGAATCTTGTTGCTTGGTACTGTTTGGTAAGTATATTCAATTCGTTAGTAAATACTATTTCAGAATAGATAAAATGTTTCATTCAGGCTTACTGTAATTTTTTTGTTTTTTTTTTTGT
>Ga0315914_1002190_pt1 | contig 29944 bp, 12 predicted proteins | sample MpolenodulesMG_FD_203920 | JGI IMG/M metagenome (GOLD analysis project Ga0315914, IMG submission 203920) | Medicago polymorpha root nodule microbial communities from Los Angeles, California, United States - elongated nodules | ecosystem: Host-associated > Plants > Roots > Nodule | place: USA...
TCCTTAACTTAGGTGCTAACATATGCTCAACAATCTAAAGAACAAGCTAATATTGAGCAAGATAAGCTTGCAAAACGGATACAAGAATACAGAACACAGGCAGAGATGGAAAACATACGAGCTTCTAGCAGCAATACTGAACCTATGTCAGGTGCTGATGGCTCCCGTCCTTTAGGTTTGAAACCTTACAAAAGCTTTGAAGCAGGGATGCAGTCTGCAACCAAAGGCGAGGCAAGTAATTGGCGCTTACCGGTTAATATGTGATGATTCTACAGTTCAAGATACATTGTTTTTTATTTCTATTTTGATGCTTTATTTCGTCTTGTAGTATAATTTTTTTATCTCTGATTTTAGATTCAAACAGTTAAACAAGGCTATCTGTTAAAACGATCATCAAGGATGCGAGGGGATTGGAAAAGGAGGTTTTTTGTACTTGATAACCATGGGAGTTTATATTATTACAGATCAAAAGGACCCAAACCCGCGGTAGGAATACTTTTTTATATTTGTTTCACCTCGAGCAATCTACTAATGTTTTTCTTTGAAATCTGTTTACAGGGATTTCAGTCATATAATTATAGTCGTTCTTCTGAACAAAATAGTGGCATGTTTGGTAGATTCCGTTCAAGGCATAACAGGGCAGTGTCACTAAATGAGGATATTTTGGGTTGTTGTGCAGTCGATCTGTGCACATCCACCATAAAGATGGATGCAGAGGATACAGATCTACGGCTTTGCTTCCGTATTATTTCTCCGTCAAAAACATATACGCTGCAGGTGACCAATGGACTTATTTTATATATTTGAATGAGTCATATAATCAACCTCTGTAATGTGTTAATTATCTTGGGGACATCCAACCAAACATTGTTTCTTATCGTGTACCCATCTCTCATTTGTTTGATATTTTTTTCAAACGTAAATATTGAAAATGGACATTTGTTAAAGTTGTCAAGGTTCCTTGTTAGATCTTTTATCAATTTATGTATACTAGTATATTTTACTTTTGGATTATTTTTTGTTAGTTGATTCTTTAAAGTTGGTTCACCAGGCTGAAAACGAAGCTGATAGGATGGACTGGGTAAACAAAATTACTGGAGCTATCACCTCGCTTTTTAATTTTCAGTTTCTTCAACAGGTTATCTACTCAACTTTTTTGAAACATAAATTCTTGCCATTATGTCCACATTTGATGTCATGTCAACATTTTCCCGTTTGTAATTTTTGCAGCCACATTATGGTAAATTGCATTCAGAAAATAAAAACTCAGCGACTGGTTCTTCTTTGACAAGTCAACAAGAGGATAGTAATAAATCTTTGATGGACAATGCATTTTCCGAAGAAGCGGGTAGTGTCTCTAATATTTTAAGGGGAGTTCCTGGGAATGATAAATGTGCTGAGTGCAGTGCTCCTGAACCAGACTGGGCATCTTTAAACCTTGGTATACTGTTGTGCATTGAATGCTCCGGAGTGCATCGCAATCTTGGAGTTCATATCTCAAAGGTGCATTCTTTCAGACAAATGCAAACCATTTCTTTTTTGTGTTTATCATGTAGGAAGAGTACTTTTTGTTAACTGGATTGAAATTTGTTTTGATTTTTAACATTGAAACATCAATGGGTTGAGATTTAAAATTTTAGTTCTTGGTTTTACTGTTCTAGGATACTTATACAATTCAAATTGCTTACCGAATTTTTCAATTCTTTATTTCTTGGGTAAAGGGCTTTCACTTTAAGAATCTTATTAGTTTTCATTTTTAATAAATAATATGCACTTTTGTTTGTATTTATAGTTGAATTGAATCATTTTTCTTAATTAATGTGATTTCTCACTTAGTATTTGTGATCGTTATCCATTTCCTAAGGTCATTAAATTTTGTCTGCCAACTGCAGGTGAGATCTATAACATTAGATGTGAAGGTTTGGGAACCTACCATTTTGGAGTTATTCAATAATTTAGGTAATACTTATTGTAATTCTATTTGGGAGGGCTTGCTTCTACATCATGATGAAAGGTATTCTTTTGGCTCTCTTTAAGGCAATGTACAGCATGTACTTTATCTCTTGTTGAGTTATTTCACTTATTCAGTAGTTGAGCTTGTAATCCTTTATTTTCGGGAACAATTATTTGCAGAGTGGGGGAATCAAACGTGCCTTCGAAACCATGCTCCACAGATCCCTCCCAATTTAAAGAAAAGTACATCCATGCGAAGGTAAGCATTTTCAGTTCAATTTCAGTTTTCTGTAGGGAGGTTTTCATGGTTTACTGCAATAGGGAAGCTTGATTATTGGTAATATATTGTATTTTAGATATGTCACAATAAGACATGAGTGAGATAGTGTAATTATATTTTTTAACTTGTCCTTTAAATAAGGAATTTTTTTGTATTGTTTAATGATTCTTCTGGCCACTGAGGAATATTTTTTCTTAAAGGCTTAAATGCACTTTTGGTCCCCCTTTTTTTTAAAAAAAAATGAAGTTTTTTTCCCCTCATTAAAAAACCTGTTTTTGGTCCCCCAGTTTAACTTTGTTTTTTTCTTTCTGAATTTTGGTCACTGGTCTCATTCTTGGGTAATTTTTTATGATGTGGCCTATTCATTTATGACGTAACAACGCTTATTATGCATAGTTTTGCTGACATGGATAATGATGGACATAATTATCATTTATCAACTATCAATTTTGAAGTTGTATGGTTTGGCCTTTCTTTGAAATTGAATAGCATTTTGTGGATTTGACTTCACCATTTTGGACATAATTACTGGTTTTCATTACTAATAGAATTAGCCGTAGGACATTTGACAGTGTTGCTTTTATGGAGAGATTTCACTGCTCTTAGGGAAAATAGAATTAGATTGGCAACCTATATAATCTAATTTATACTTTTGGTCTTGATTTTATTGCTCTCTCTCTTTCTCTCATATATATATATATATTTTGTCTCTTCTAATCATATGCCAGTTTTACGTCTTGACATTATGGATTCCCGTGCTGCGTTATCTGATTATGAAGCCTCTGTTTTCTTCACTATTTTACTGAGGTTGATATTGTTGTGACTCGTGTTTTCTTGATCAGTATGTAGAGAAATCACTAGTCATCCGGGAAGAGGATGTACCCGAAAATCCTTCAGTTTTCACAAAAATCTGGCAAGCAGTTCAGGCTATAAATGTACGAGAAGTGTATCGCCTTATTGTAACATCAACTTCAAATCCGATAAACACGAAATATGACGACGTGGTTCCCCATGCTGATACTCAAGGACATCAGCATGATCCTGAAGCCTGTTTGAGGATTAAAGAGGCTAATGAAACAGAAAGTTGTTTCCGTGGTTGGTCTATATTACATCTGGCATGTCATTCTGATAGTAAACTAATGGTTGAGTTGTTGCTCCAATTTGGTGCTGATATAAACATGTGTGACTATCATGGAAGGACTCCATTGCACCACTGCATTTCTAGTGGGAAAAATCCATTGGCTAAGTTTTTACTAAGAAGGTAATGATTTATTTTAAGCCAGTTTTTTTTACCAAGTTCTTTTGGTTCAGTAAGCAATCATACATTCTTCCTCTCTATCCTGCTCGTTTTTTTTTCCTGTCAAAAAAAGGTGTTGGGAAGAATTTAGACAACGATGTCTGAACAGCATTTAAGGCATTCTCAATTACATTAAAATATTAAAACCGTTGGAGACAGCCATAACACCACAAAAAAGCTAGAAGTGCAACTTTACCCCACTGAAATCCAAGGCAGGAATTGTCGATGAAGATGCTGGCAACCAAATGCAATAGACAAGCATATAAAGCACATAAATCAAGCACCCTATCACACTCATGAGTTCATTTTTTTTTTCAGAAACGAGTTCATTTATCATTTTGCTCCAATAAATGTCAATGAGCATCTTTCCGCCTTTAAGCTTTTACGAAGAAAGAGAAGGATTTGATATCTGAGTATATTAAGTTACATCTGAACAAAATAACCAGTGCAGAAGCATTCTGTCCATATGCGTCTATCCTACATTCCCTTGAGAAATCTTAATTCATAATTATCTCAAAAATACCATTCATTTTCCTTGGTAAAGCCTTACTAATTAGACTGTCTATCAGTTCCTCAGATAACTTCTTATCAATGCTCAGCCAGCTAAGATTTTCTAAATATCGTGAATTATTTTGCATCATGCATCTCTTTCTACATTGTTTTATGCGTGAGAGACACGCTTGCATCGCAGTGTGTATCTCTGTCTAATGCATACTACCAATTAAAGCATAAACTGACATGCTAATTTACCAGGGGCGCAAAACCGTCAGTTAAAGATACTGCTGGACATACTGCGCTTGAACGAGCCATGGAGATGGGAGCAATAACTGACGAAGAGCTATTTATCCTGCTTGTTGAATGCCAGTAAGGTGGAACCGGTATACATATTATACTATTTAAAACTGTGCAAAGGACAGGGAAATTACTGTTGATTGCAAGAGTTTATAGCATGCCTCTTAAAAATGAAGATTAAGGTCTGTTGCTACTGTCACACATGGTTGCTGTGCACGTGAGCTACACTTGTATTAAACAAATTTTTAGAAAGAAATATTCGGATGAAGTGCAGAATTTGTATTGCCAAACATTTGAATGAGTTTATTATAGTGTTATTACGGATGTTGTGGATAAACTGTTGTTCAACAATATAAAGTTTGATGTATTGACTCTTAATTGTATCATGCCCAATTCACCAAAAGGTACTTCATTGACTTTTAAATTTACCTGGATCCATATATCTTTCGGTTAGAACCAAAGTTGTTATATTATATATTATCCACCAACAGAGTTTTCACAACGACAACAAAACTCGTATTTAAGTCTTTGTGGTATATGAGTTGAATCCTTACCAATTAAACAAATTTATGTTGGAAAAAATTCTAATAAAATAATTTCATAAGATGTCTAGGTTTGCGAGAACGTTTTATCTGGTGCATATTCTACTAATGACGCATATAAGTAGCTATTGGATCGTTCTAGTTTACCTCGTAATCATATTGGTTGGAGTTGGATTTGGCGGCTAAAGGTCCTACTAGTGTTTGATTCTTCCTTTGGAAGCTTTGCTGTAGTTTTGTTCCTTTTTATGGTCGTGCCTTGGAGGTTTGGCATTGGTGCTTGTCTCGTCTCGTGTAGGTGGTGAGCTTAAGGATTGGTTGGAAACCTTCTATTGATAGGCATGATGTTACTGTAGCGAGATTATTCTTTGGAAGATTTGTTGTTCTAGAAAGTGTTTATTTAAGGTTCTAAGCAGTTTAAGCTAGATCTCTCAGCTCCAGTTGCTGTTATGCATTATCATGTTCGAACTACCTTTGAGGACACTAATTATTAGCTTCATACTCATGGTTTAGCCATAAGTGTTTCTTGGAAACCTCCCTTGGGTTGGTATCTCTAATTGTGGATGGTAGAGTGTTTAAACCAAGTATGACAGACAGGGTTTGACGATATTATTAGGGATCACATGGTTTCTTTTTTGTGTGGCTTCTTGTGGTAGTATTGACCATTGTTGTATTATCCATGAGATTCTTGCTTTGTATCATAGTATGAATGAATTTGTGTTGGTCTACTGGTCATTGTCATGTTTGCTATTCAAATGTCTTCCATGTGTTTTATTTAGTCTGGATCCCTTGAAGGTTTTTCATAGATTTGACAACTTGATTAGTTTGATTGAATTATTGAGTCATGATTAATCCACTGAGTTACTTCATAACCTCTAGGAAGGCAATGTCGTTGCTGATTGTTAGCTAGATTGAGTGTTATGAGTTGTGAGAGTTTGGTGATTTTAGATGCATCCCTTTCGAGTTTGTCTTTTGTGTTGCTTGTTGATGTTCTAGACGTTTTTTTTTTGTACATGAAAAGTTAAGATGAGTTGGGTTTCGGAGGTTCACTAGGGTTAGGCAGACCTAAAGGCTCAATGAGCGCTAACAAAGGTACTTGCAGATCATTTATCAAAGAGGTTCTCACATCGACAACGAGAGTTGAACCCGTGACCTTGCGGATGTGTCAACTTTTTACCAACTGAATCAATCTTCATTGGCTAGACGGTTCTTTTGTCAAGCGTTCCCTTTTCCTTTTTTTCTTTGTTACCATATGTGACAAAATCAATCAAGTTTCCAATAAGTAATTTTACATTAATTTATATTTTTGATACAAGTATAATGATATTTTTTGTTGATCACTTTCAAATATATTTTATATCTACTTTACTTATGCCCCAACTATATCTTTTTATTCAACATATGTATGAGATACTTCTCGTTGTGTTTCTATATAAATGTCTTTTTAAAGTTGTTTTTCACAAGTATGAAATAGCTTCCATCAACAAGCCGATTTCAAACATCTCTCATTTAAATACACTAAAAGCATCAAAATCATCAAAACTCAATGTCACTCAACTACTTTCCATTTCAGACTTACTTATGCTTACCTTCTAATATTATTGCAATTATAGTCCCCACTGTTCTAACCGATTTTGTTCAATTATGTTTTCACCTTCATGATCATGTTTATGCAATCTTTCTGTCAAATTTCTACAAAATTTATGTATTTATGTCGGGGTGACATCATTGTTTTACCTAATATCCAACTTTGATAGTCTATGTGAAATTGCTTTGAAATAAAAAAAAAAAATGCTAAAAATCAACTTATACAAGCGAGAGATTATGAAATATCTAATTAGGATTTCAAACTTTTTGGACTTTTTTTGCGTTTTTTAGTTTTTAATTTTAAAGAGAAGTCATGTCGAATATGAGAAATGAGTGGCACGTCAATAAATAATTTCTCATTGACGCAAATTAAGGGAAAGTTTGTAAGATAAGAGGACAATTAAATCACAAAGGAGTATTGTACCAAAAAAAAATCACAAAGGAGTAAACATAAAAGGACAACCCTCTAAAAAAAGTAGGGACCAAAATCACATTTTCACAATATTTTAGAGTCGAAAATGCAATTAAGTTTATACTTTAATTGTTTAGTATATTATATTAGAGAAACGAGTGACATGTCAATAAATAATTTCACATTGACGTACATTGGAAGAAAGTTTATAAGAAGACAACTAAATCACAAAGGGTAAACATAAAAGAACATGTCACTCTAAAAAAAGTAGAGACCAAAATCACATTTTCACTGTATTTTTGAGTGCACTAATTAAAGCTTTTCTACTCCACAAACACCCACTCGTTTTTCTCTCAAATAAGAATATTTATGTAGTAGCAGTGCTTAATAGGTTATAGTTACCCCATTGTAGAAGGTCTAACACATCACAATAGTAAAAAAAAAAAAAAAAACTATGTAAAACTTGTCATCTATCCAATGTCTATCTCTAACACGAGAGACTTACTGGACAAGTGATATAGACATGTAATATGTAAGGTATTTTCCAAGTCTGTATCACATATCATACAGATATATAACGTCACAAGGCACACTCTTCTAATATGCAATATTGACCTATTTGTGGAACATATAATTTCCAAATTGTTGTATATTAACCTGCAATGTTTATCTGATTCCACATGTGACGGCCGTGACATAAAAAATTGAGGCTTAAGGCACAATTTTTTTCTAGGCTAAAGATGAAGCACATAGAGATCGTCTGTTGTAACATTCTAATTGTATCGTATATTAATAAAAAGAAAAAAAGTATAAAGAGAAATTGGGGGACAAAAACTAAAACTCTCGGAAAATAAAAAACACAAAAGAAAGACTAAAATATATTTGGTCTCAACTATATATTGTTCAACAATCCACCTCAACTATTCAAAAGAAAGGGAAGATTAGAAGAAAAACAAGAGAAAATTAAAGTAATGGAATTGAAGGGGGAAAAATGAAGCAAACATGTTGAATTGGGTGTGTATTGGGGTGTATCTTTAAATTAAACAAATTTCAATCCCTAAATAAAATTCAAATAAATGATGTCCAATTTAATTAAAATATAGTAAAGGAAAGAGAGATTGACGCAATTATTTATCATGTTTCACCCTCAAACTGAGAACTACATCTTGTCCATTTATTTAAAGGACTTTCTCCACTAATCAATTCAATTATTGGTGATGTTGTGAATTCAGTCAATTTCAAACCTCACATCAATGAAATTTTGATTTGTAGAGCAAGTATCAATGACAATCAATAATCAAAAGAAAATAACCACAAACAACAACAACAATCTAGATTTAATCTAGAAATCAAGTGCATGGCAAAACCACAATTCAACCAAAGAATAAACAAGATAAAGAGAGTAGAGAGAAGATAACAACACCAAGAAATATTTACCCAGTTCGGTCCAACTTGACCTACTCTGGGGGAGAGATTGATCTCTCCAATCCACTATCAATGAGTTCTTACAAAGAGATACAAATGGGTTATAAGAAATTAGCTTCAACAAGCTCATAAAGAACAACCCTAATTTCTACCAAGTTTCCCAATTATCTCACCAATGATTTTCATTCATCCAAGGTGTTTACAAATGTTCCCCAACTCTAGAATTTAACCCCCAAAAGAGAACCAACCACCAACCCTTTCCCAGGAGCCCCCTTTTTTGGTTCTCCAGAATTCACATCTTGAAGCTTTGGGCCTCACCCAAAGACACTCAACCTTTAGTATCTAAATACCCTAAAAGTTCTCTCCTTTGGTTTCCATGAGATTCGCCAAGCTTTTTTCAACAAATGGGTCATGGAGTGCTTAAATAGTATTCAGGATCATGCAGAATCATGCTACGATTTCTCCCATCGTACTACAATGGAGCAGGTAACAATACAATATTATGCCTTGTCCATCAAAATCGTACTACGACTCCTCCCATCGTGCTACGATTTTTTCAATGACAACTCAAACCTGAACCATCCATAATCGTACTACGATGCCCTGCAATCGTACTACGATTTTTCCAAAACTTCAACATCCAAATTTTGAGTCAATTTTCAACAGGTGACACACAAGTAATAATATATATACTTGCCTAATATCTTAAGAAAACATTTCACCTAAGTGTTCCTTAACTGGCCTTCACCTAGATTATACTAACTTGTTAATCAAATACAACACAATTACTCTTAACATAATTACTCTCAAATAAATTGAATATAAAAAAGAATGCTTATGTGTTTTCTCTTAACTCTTAAACAAAGGATTGTAGATATAGGCATTGGAAAAATGAATAAAAAGAATGTGGAAATAATTCATCACAATTTTTAGAAAATATATCTTTTGAACTTGTATAATATACATTATTTATCTTTATGAACACAATGAGTTAAGAAAAAGTTTCCACCGAAAAATGAAGTTAAGAAAACTTATATTACAAAAAAGAAAAAAAAGAATAAAATCTACACGTGAAGCCATAAAAGAATATTATAAAAATGTATGTATGTGGGAGTGTTGACAGATTACTTATTTTATAGGTAAGATGTCCTTTGCTGAGCATTTGATTAATGAAAAATGTATCCACTTGTTTGACATTGGTACGCAGAGCAGAGAGACCCGTGACTAATTATCAACTTAATAATTTGTTCCATGCTTCGGAGACAAGTATCTATCTGCCCTTAATATTAGAGGTGGTTTATATATAATGATAAAATTATTCTTATTTTTTGCTTGTGAAGTCCGGAAGGAGATTAAATTTGAATTCTCAGCTATGGATTTTTTTTCTTCCGAACAATGGATACTTTGTAATTCGGTAATTATTATTCATTTTATTAATTTCAATTAAACTCGGCCACTTTTATTGAGCAAAATAAAATATACAATACAAGAAAAACTTTTCTTTAAATTATAGAATGTTAGGAGAGTTGTCTCATAAGTCCTAGTTCAACTGACAAAAATGTCAAAATTGTTAGGTCAGACGTCATGACTGGGGTTCGAACCCTGATACTCCACTTTGTATGTGTGAGATTATGATTGTTTTGTCATCTCGTCTATCTACAAAATAAAAAAAAAGAATGTTAGGAGAGTTGGATTCGTAGGCTTAATAAAGTTATAAAATGTCTCAAGGTTTAAAGAGCACTTACCAATGTACTTACAAATCATCTATCAAAGGTATTATCTTCTTCTTTGGTGGTGGTGCAATGTTGATCCATCTTGAATATTTAGAGTTATAAATTAACATAATCGACTAATTTAACTAACACAAGTACAATTAAAGGACCAAAATATGACAACAAATAATTATAGGATCCAAGTAAAACTAATAACTAAGATAAGAGCCAATTTGAGGGGTTAGTTTAACTTCTTAAAAAAAAAAAAGATAAGAGACTAAATATGTAATTTAGCCAAAAATTTATATTAACATTATGTACACACATACTTTTTTTAATAAAAAAATGTATGCAGCTTATACATGTAATAGTACCCATTACTACATAATTCATGCAACATAGGTCTCCAGTAAAAATGATTATCCAAGTTTTTCTTAGATATTTAATCATCATCAAATGTTAAGAGGTCTACATTGGAAGAGATAAAGTATGACAATATATTTGTGATGGATAGAGTTTAGTTAGATTCAACTTAAATTCTAATATGTTGTCATAAGTTTTTTCAAATTTCATTGCGCCATATGCTATCCAAACACTTGGATTATGTTTTAGATGTCTAATTTTGAGTCAAAGAGAGAGTGTTAAGAGTCTTATACCGAAAGAGATAAGATCTAAAAAAGTATAAATGATGGATAATATCATATTATAAATCAGTTTTATAAATGTTGAGTTTGAATCGATCTAAATTCTAAGATATAACCAATGAATGCTTATATAAAATGGTTTTAAAAATAAAATAAAATTGGCCTACAGCACCGACACATCCATTTTCAAAAGTAAAGGAAGGAGAGTTTCCATAAAATAATGATTGAGTTTTTTCATTATTTATTTGCTATACAAGATCATGCCAAAATTGCAATTAGGATTGTCGTATAATAGGATCCTACAAAACTACAAAATGTATAAATTTTTACTTTTGAAGATTGACTATTGCAAATAATTTTGTAGTTTTTCTTTTTGGTTTTTTACATATTTTCTCCATAGGTGGTAATCTTTTTCAAGACATGTGTCCATTAAATGTCAATATTTCTTTCAACAAGATTCAAACATTGATTTGGATATTTCATAATCGGATTCAAACATTGATTTAACACATAGGAGACTAAACTCAACTGAGTTGGTTACTTAACTTTGTAGTTAGCCTAATATACCAACAACTCAATATACAAAATTTATGCTACTACTTTTTCTCCCAAAGAAATTAACTATTGAAAAAACTTCTCAATCACGGTAGTAAATATATAGTAATATATACATTATCAAAAATGAACCACATCTTAACGATACTTATAGAATCTCTACCTTCACGTGTACCTAAATTTGAATCACTCATTCAAAATAAGGTTAGCCAGAGAACCCTAGCTACATGACGTGACAGAGATGTAAAATATTAACAAATAAGCTTTGAGTTTCCACTTCATTTCTCACAGACACTACTGTTTCCTACATGAAACTTCACAAAAGGTTCTGCTATTAGTCCTACCAACAGATATATGTATAATCATAACTTATATTATTTCTTAAGATAGAAGAACAACAACTTGGTTGTTAAAAAGACAATAGGACAATTTAGCCAAATACATATTATGTAGGGTATTAGCTCCTGTGCCTCCACGTTTACAATAATCACAAAACTTGTCCTATATGGAACATATACATGGGATCTGTCATAAACTAGCCAAAATATTTAACATAATTAATACTGTAGACTCACGGCAGAAAAACATATTCAATGACATAAACATATTTTCATTATTAGATTGAGAATAAATAAGAGAGATTAGAAACCTTTCAATTTCAAATCAATGAGAAGTGTCTAAATAGTTAGGGAAAACTTTAGCTGACACTTCATATTTTAACCTGGACATAGACTGATAATAGGATATCTCTTCATCTAAAAGCATTTTCATTTTTCATAAAGGCTACATAGCAAGAAGCAAAAAAAAAATACTTGTTTTCATTCAATGCAAAAGTAGCTATGGCAAAGTCTTGTGATTTGCAAATCAAAATTAATGGTCAACAGATATTCCTTTTGAAAGAGGTATGCATTAGTCTTCTTCATTGATTCTTTGTAGTATAATAATATATAGTTATTATATACATGATCTTATGTGTGAGTTGATTCTAGCTAGTTCATTTATTTTGCAGAAGATTATATCAAAATACTGTGGAAAGGTGAAGAAAATCTTGAATCATCAAAAGAGAAGATGTCATGTGAAGGATATGGGAATTAGGATCAATGATTTCCCTGGAGGCTCAGATGGATTTGAGCTAGTTTCAAGGTTTTGTTACAGCAATGGCAAAATATCAATTACTATAGACAATGTGGCTCTTCTCCATTGTTGTGCCATTTATCTTGGAATGACTGAGGAAGTCTTCAACAACAATCTTTTGCAACAAACAGAAACTTTTCTGAAGGGAATACAATACTGGAAATGGAATGACATACTTGTAAGTCTAATGAGTTGCCAAATGTTTTATGAATATGCAGATTGCTATGGTCTTTTGGAGAAGATCATTAGTGCACTGTTAACAAAGATTGTCCAAAATTCAGATGCAAACCTCAACATTTCCTTCACTTCTTTATCATCATCGTCACCATCATCGTCATCAACACCGTCTTCACCAGAAAGCAATTCTGCCAAGAGATTCTCTTCTTCAACACAAACTACACCAGAAAAAATCAAGTCAACTCTGCCAGGCAAGGCATGGTGGTTTGAGGATTTGGCGACTTTGCCTCCAAAGATAATTGAGAAACTATTTCAGTGTATTCAGTCATACAAAGCTGATAGCAACAACTTAATCTTTACAAGATTTCTGTTGCAATATCTGAAAACAGCTACTCAAACAAGAGTTGTTGATTGCAGAAGCAGCGGTGAATATGCCGCTCTTGCGGAAACAGCTGCTTATGGAGTCATATTTGTTGGCAAGGAAAACTTCACTTGCAGAGGACTTTTTTGGGTGTTAAGGATTGTTTCTAGGTTTGGTTTGAGTAAAGGTTGCAGAACTGAACTGGAAAAATTGATTGGTGGGATGCTTGAACAAGCTACACTGGATGACCTTTTGGTCTCTGGACATGATATGGGGATTTATTATGATGTTAACTTGGTGATAAGATTGGTTAGACAATTTGTTGATACCAATGGCTCTGATGGAATGTCTTTGCAGAAAATGAAAAGGGTTGGTAGGTTAATTGACAAGTATTTGAGAGAGATATCACCTGATCAGAACCTCAAGATCTCTAAATTTCTTGGAGTTGCAGAATGTTTGCCTGATTCTGCAAGGGATTGCTTTGATGGGGTCTACAAAGCCATTGATATCTATCTTGAGGTGAATTTCACATGCCCTTTTTCCATTGATTTTCATATGCATCATATTCTAAAGAATCATAAGAAATCGAAAAGAGCAGATGCATAAATAACTTCTTTTCCCATGAACTCTTGCCTTTCTGAAATCTGCATTTTTTTTGTAATGAGGTATATTCTTTTTAAGTTTTCCACAGTCACAAATTAATGACCCATACTTGTGTCATATATTTTGGACTGAGGCCATTACTGTGAACAAAATACTTGCGGTTCATAAGTGCCATTGATATTAAATATTGAACTTGACAGCATTTTCCAAGCATAGTAGTATAATTTTGTTGTCTTTCACAGCACCATATTTAACTACTACGATAACATTATGCAAAGTTTTCTAATTTCCTGAACTAATTTTGCAGTCTCATCCAAATGTTCCATTTGAGGAAAGATCAAGATTGTGTAAATGTCTTAACTATGGTAAACTCAGCTTTGGAGCCAGTAAAGATCTGGCCAAGAACCCCAGAATACCTCCAGGGGTTGCAATGCAGGCGCTTATTTCTCAACAAAGTAAAATTCCAACGAGCAACTTTGTAACAGAGAGTCCGAGAAAAAGCCGTTCCCAAATAGTTTTGTACAATGAAGCCAGCATAGACAGCTTGTCCCAAGAGAAAAAATACATGAAACTAAACCTGGAGGTGTTGAAATATAAGGCAGTAGAACTGGAGAAATTCGAAGAAATGAACGGTCAGATTTCAAATATGTTTAGCCGCAATGTTTTGCTCAATCATGTTCGTGCCAAAGGTTTGCCAAGATATTGTTGAATATGTTCCTCTTGTGTACCTGACTAACTGTGTATTATTATCCATTATACATTGTTATTTCTTGTATTGTAAAAAGCTGTAATTTCATTGAGTTTATATTTTGCCTAGAATTTCAACGTGGTAGAAGAAATGGTATAGAAAATATTCCATCATTGTAAGTCTTGAACTTCTTGCTTACATGACAAATATTATTGGATAAAATACAAATAATACGGTATCTTAGGATAATAAAATTTTGAACCATTGTATTATTGTGCCTTTTCTTTATAAATTTATTTGCAAGTTACAATTAATGAAATGCCAGCGGACATGAGGTATACATAGTACTTCAGGTCAAATACTAGGAACAAGACATAAAAGAGAGCAGCAGCACATGTTACTTTTGTGTGTGAATAAAAAGCAGATGTTACTTAAAGCACACATTGACAGAACTTTGGAGAACGTATTTAGAGCTGGGATGAGTCATAATTGTGTTTCTTTTGTTTGCATCCTAAATTTGATCATTAGGCTTTAATTGGAATGGCAGAAGGGAAAAGAAAATAATGAATACTATGAAAAGGACAAAGGAGGGAAAGGAGAAATTGAGAAATTTTTACTTCTCTTGTTTGGTACTTGTAGTATCATAAAATAAAACAAACAAGATAGAAAAGAAAAAAAATCCTTCGTTGGTTCATAAAATAAAGTAGTAAGCTCAGTGAAAACTCTATCTTTTGCTACTTGCTAACGTTCTACCAAACATGGGACCAACTTTGTCCTTCCAACGCTTTCCTTTCATTCCTAGAAAGACATTACCAACAAAGCCTCAATAAAACAATAGGCACACGTAACAGACTAGAAACAACGCAATGATGACTGCCTAAAAAGAATCATAGGTTTTATTTTAGGAGTACACAAAATAATGATTGAGAAAGGCATTTCCTAATCAACGAACGTAAAATTTCTGTACAAACTACTCGTGATATTAAGCACCAGAATTTCAACTCAGGAATGGGTCACAAAAATAGTGGAGATATTGAAATTTTACAGATATCAAGTACATGATTAAAATCATGAATAGAAAAGGATGTGGGGGGCAAATAGAATATAGCAATCAAGCATAAATGCTAGATGCTTTCCTTAAATCAGGTTGGCAAAATTAGGTTCTCTTTTTTTATAAACGCCACATCTAAGACGGACTCTTGTGATATAGGAGTACGAATCCTCTCACCAGTTCCAGTAGGTTTCTATGTGTGGCTGGATCTTGCCCAATAATTACACTTCGAATGCTCCTTTCCTTAGCCTGAGATAATGCTCGGCAGAATATCCTCAGCCAGTGCTATTATCCCACTGTACAGGATCAAAAATATGGTCAATCTTTCTGGAAAGCAGTTATGCATCACACACTGACATTCCTCCGCAAACATGCTTCACGAATCAACAAAAACTCCAGCCTACAAGTTCAACAAAAAGACGAAACTAAGTTCAATAAAAAGTCAAGAATTGATAACCTGAAGGTCCATTTGGTTTAAGAAAATCTTTGTTTTTATTTTTACTTTTAATTACAAAAATGTCACTATGCTTTAGTTCTGTTTTGAGTTTTCAAAATATTTGTGCAGGAAACAACAAAAAATGCTGTCTAAACACCAAGATCTCCACATGAGTATAATGTGCTTACATCTTTCACTACAATCCTGTCTGAAAAACTCAATCTTGGCAATAACCATTCCAACAAATAGAATGAGGAGTTCTGACAGTTGCTTGTAACAGAATGATCATCTGAAAAGGGAAATATGCTGGAATCATGCCTGATAGCTAAAAGCAATTTTCAATTGGTAATTAGTAGCAATGAAGTTCAAACCTGAAGAACGTATAAGTATTCTGTGTGTAACAAAAGACTGTGACAGTTGAAAGGACCAACATCAAATTAGAACCTTAATACAGTTAAAAAAAATGCAGTGTGAATATTAGAAAAGTACAAAACAAAACAGCATTGGAAACGGGATTTTGCCCACTTTTTTTCTATATGAAGAGAAATAAAGGAGCCATAGCAAGTTCATTAGTTAGATTTTAAAACACAGCCACTTTTTTTAGAGACATACTCAACCAAAATTATAGATTCTTTATGTAAACAACTGTTGTACATCTCCAAATAGTTACACATTACGTACTTGAGAAGTACCATACGTGAAACAAAATCCCTTATTTAATGATTTTCATATTGCAGATATAATTAAATTAAAATGGCAACAGAAGTCATATTGACCACCCAAGTCCTATTAGAATTTATCTAAAGCCGTATCTACTATTCAAATAAAGATAACTATGTGTAATGTTTCATGATAAAATTTTGCCAAAACATGTTCCTAAAGACCTTCAATTTACAATGCATGTTTTTCTGCAAATTAATAATAGGCATTAACATAATTTTATAAACATTGACGAAAATTTTCAGATCATTACTTTCACTTTCTCCACTTCTCTAATCTCTACTATCATTACTGCCTAATGTCCATCCACTTTCCATAAATATTTTTATTAATATTTAGATATAATACCATTTTTGGACCTTCCCCAAACAAATTAAGATTTTATGAGAGTCGGTCTTTGTATAACACATGTTGTTTGAGATGTACTACATGTTACCAGAGTAATAGTGACAAAATTTTTACCTGCCAGACAGAAGGCATGTACTCGCGATACTGCAAATGTTGACTGTTTCTTGTTACATTTCTTGAACTTCTTTCTTCCCAATTATTTTTCATGAAACTTCTGTAATAGGTTATCACCATATGCAAAGTCAGGAAGTATATTAATATTGAGATTATAACAGAAAATAATATCTTAATCTGTCGAAGAGTTTCCAAATGAAGAAACAAAAATAATTAATCATTGCAAATGCAAAAGACCTGAACAATCACTACTAAACCATGAATGCCAATCGGGATTCACTAAATTCTCTACACTCTCGAGATAGAAAATAAGGCCACAGACACACAATGGTGTTATTGTGTTAGAGATAGAAAGGTATAGGGGAAAGTTGACACTGAAAAGGTAAGAAGTTAACATCACTCTGAGTCTAAGTTCATGGCCCCATGCCTGCTTTATTCTAAAGGAAAGAATATATAGTAGTGTGATTGTAAATTAAGTTCCCCCTTGGGTCATCCTCCTAACATACAGCAACTTATCAACTAAAATATTTTTATTTTTTTAATAGCAAATTTTATTCTCGTCGAGTAGATGCAAGTAGCAATAAAACTCGCGGAAAGAAAAGGATTACAAACAAACCAAGGGCCGCGAAAGCACGGAACACCTAAACCACCAAAAAGACCATAACGGAAACCAGTCTTGAGGCCGACATATACTAGTGAACAAAACCAGCAGCATATCCCTGCCTCACTACCTATACACCGAAAATAAGCTCCCGGGCCAGCAGTAAATAACAGCAGAAAAAACCATGCTGCCAAGGCTACTCCCCACACTAAGAAAACAGAACCGCATAACAGCTAAGACCTTCACAGCAGAAGCTGATGCGCACACCAGCAGCAAAAACACGCAGGCAGCCTCAGTACAAGCACAGCTGCTGAAAAACACAGACAGCTAAAGCACAACCCTCCTGCAGCAGCAAAAGGCTCTACCTACTATGACTCCTTCAAAGGCACCAACGAGGATCCCACGTCCACTCATAAAACATACAAACCGGAATGCGCATTCAACCCAACACCCACTTCCAAGCCATAACTTCCACCTCCTCCACAATAACATCCACCTCAACATTTATATCATTAAAAACCTTGTCATTTCTAGCTTTCCACAAAATCCAAATGGTTGCTAACCAAATCACCCCCATACCCTTTATATCAACTAAAATGAATATCACCTACCCCTGAAATAAGAAATCTTCCTCAAATTGCAATTCTACTAAATAGTTTTCCCTACTCTTGGCATGCTGGAAGAAGGTTTTATCAAAATCAAACATGCACCAAATATAAATATTGATCTTTTTCTTCGTACAAGATCACGGGTAGGATTCAAAAGCTTGAGGTTTCTCCATTATCTGGAAGGTAACATGTTTAAATTTTCATAACCACTATAGAACTCACCCTTTGACCTCAATTGAACCTGTGGAACTTTTATTCCAAAAAATCACCGACTTCGTAGCTATAACCAGCATTGGATGCACCTGAAGAAGTTTTTTAATATCCTGAACTACCGCTTCTGACACGCTTTGAAGAAAAAGCGTTTTCCTGCAACACATAACACCTGAAAGTTACAATCAATATATATAAGGACCAACATTACAGACGGATGCCATTATTAAGAGAATCTCTATCTAAGTTTTCATTCTTCCATAAAAAAGCGGAAAGAAAAAAAACAAATCAATCAATTGAGAATTCTTAATAGAAATTGGTCCTCTTAGAATTACATAAGAGTGAAAAAGAGACATGCCATTTTCTAGAAAATATCAATATGAGTATCACTTACCTGCTGTTTTCTTTTAGAGACAACAACATAGATGCACGATCCATCCAATGAAAAGCTCCAATACTGAAAAATACAGTTTGATCGGATCGGTCAAAGTTTACTTATTAGTTATTATATCAGAACATTTTTTAAGCAGCAGTGTTCAAAGAAAAAGCTGGATAAAGTCATATTGTAGGCTAGAAAGAACACAAAAATTATCATATATTCTACTTTTTTGAGGTGGGGCTCGTTCAAATCATTGTGGTTCTGGCATGAATCTGAGTTTTTATTTTTGCTAATAATGATTTGTAGGATCTTCATGTCATTTGATTCATGTAGCTAACCACACCTAGTGAGAAAAGACTTTCATTTTGTTGTTGATGCTATTCATATGGTCATCAACAGAAAATCTTATCAATAAAAATAAAGAGGGCAAGGATAAAGTCAGGTTACACACAGATAAAAACTAGCATACAATAAATAAAACTTAAAAGAATACCAAGTACAATAAAAAGAACTAGAAGCAAGAGGATCAAGAAAAATACTCCAAAAATCTTGTTAACTAATAAATCACCACTTAGTCTAAACTCTCATCCCGTATGAATTCGTCAAAGATTGATTTTATCTTTGCTTTACAATATTGTTCCTTGAGTATCATATCTCAAGTTGTCAATGAAACTGAAACAATAAGAAACAGTATCTTCAAGAATAAGAAACAATAGTATCATCAAGTGTTTCCAGTGTATTTTTCCCTTAAAGATGGGGATGACAGATATCTCTCATCTTGAGCAGAAGTCTTGATGGCTGGCTTTATTTCAATGATCCAAAAGAAAAAGTAAAATCTCGAAGTGTGGGAAAGTTGGTCACTGAGCCACTGTACAAGTGTAAACAGTAGAGAAACCAAAAACCCCTATTCTAGTAAAATATTTCACTAAAATGTGAAATGAATGTTAATCAACAAATCCCCATTTATGCCAATTGTTTATGTTAAGTATTTATGTAAATAGTTTTCTGGAAGCAACAAAATAACCGCATCACTCACCCAAAATATCCTCAGCTCTTTAAAACCAATTGTTATTAACATGGCATTATATGGGTGAAATTCATGGAGTAGAAAGAGACTTTATTGTTCACTGTAAGGTGACCAGATTAAATAACAATAATAACAATATACTGACAGCACTTAAACCTTTTTTTTATATTTTGGTGGAAAAAAACACCTAAATTTTTACAAATTAGAAACATGGCCAAAAAAACAAGACCAGATTCATTACACAATATCATATCAAATTATTGTTTTTTTTTATATTGGGTCTAACTCATCCTAACAAACCGATTTTATATCAAATTATTGTTTTGGTCATTCTCAACTAATCTAAAATTGCTAACTTTACCCAATCGATTCTCCAACATATGAGGCTGTAAATAAAATGCCTTATTCAAGAAACCAACCTGTCAATCATGAGCAAGTGAACACTAACCCCGTGAACTTCTTTCTCCTTATCCAAGCGCCAATTTAATGTCTGTTCCATAACAAAAGGAATAAGATACATAGACAGGAATTTAAAATTGTTAGATCAACTAGTGTGTACTATGTTCCTTCTAAAGCACACATTAATTTTATCAAAAAATTGTACTTAGACTTTCCTTGTTTGGATAAGCAACTTAATTAAGTGCTTGCATACAAGCTATTTCTATAGCAAAAGATAAAATCAAATCAAATCAAATTATTTCCATATAAGCTATAAACTGCTTTCATAAGCTATCTTGGAGAGCTTATGGCAATAAGCTTGAAATAGTATGAACATTTCAAGTCGTTTCCATAAGTTTTTCCAAACAGTCTCACAAGTGTTTCTGTCGGTAGATAAACTCAAATAAACCAACCCAAATTGTCCAATAGCAAAAAAAAAAAAAAAAAATTGTTTTTAACAAGTGTTTAAGAACCCTTCTCTTACCTTGAGAGTCTGAAGAAACTGAAAACTGTCGGAACATCGAACATACAAAAAACGAGACATACACAAATCATATAACTTTTTATCATACTCTCCACCACTTTGCCCTGTTCCATCACAGAAAGAAAAAAAAAATCAATAAATAACCATAACAAAACACAGTAACAAACACAAACCCAAATCAACCATAAAAAAACAAAGCGAAAATCATTACCATAAGGTTCCATAATCCGAAGAATAAGCATTTGAGAAAACCGCTGGATATCAAATCTGGAATCGAGATCAATAAATAGTACCAAATGTTCAAAACCAGCGTAGTTTATCCCATTCCAGTCTTTGGGAAGAATGCAAGTGATTGCGGTTTGAATGAGGATTTGAGTTTTGGCGGATGGAGATGGACCGACGAGTTCGAGGACGTTGCCGACGCGGAGAGGAACTCTGTGAAGCGGCTTAGGGAGGACGAAAGGTCGGACTCTCCATACTCTTTTCAGCATCTCGCTGCCGCTTTCGTCTCCGGCAATCCAGTTTTGGAGTTGTGGTCTTACGTGATGATTCATTTCTCGGTTTCCGATTCCGATCTACACCACTCTCTTTCTTCCCGCGCAATTTCGATTAACCTAAGAGAACCATTTCAAATTTGAAATCAGGGTTAACTTCTCACACTCTTTCCTTCACATATATTAATAACTTCACAATTGCTTTTCAATACTTTCTAAAAACACAGTTAAAAGACTAAAATATCTACACGCTACCTTATAACTAAAAAACACACACGCCGACAGTTAACTGTTGCTGAATTTTTTGATCATTTACTTGTGTTACTAAAACACAATAAATGTCAAAAAAGCAATCTTCTAATAAGTTTACCTCGTCTCATTGATCATCTTGGATTAACCACAATTTTCAACGTGTTTGTCAACAAAAAAAAATCCACAATTTTAAATGTTATTAACCAAACTTCAAGTTTATATATGAAATGAGAGACCAAATTAATTTTATTTTTTTACCAAAGCAAAGTTAATTATTATCATTAATCGACTAGTGTTTAATACAAGAAGGTTAAGAATAAAAAATATGATGACTAATCTAAGAGCAGGCCACCCTAGTTAAAGTATGAGCAACCATGTTTGTTTGTCTTCTAACAAACTTCTCCTCGAAGTTGGAATGTAAAGATAACTGATAAATAATACTAGAAACAATAACATAGAATTCTGAATCACCATGACCCAGAGACAATAGAGCTTGCACTAGAGTAGTTGAGCTTGACTCGAAAACAACTCAGTCCCATCTGTTCACATCAGCAAAGTGAATGGCATCGAGAAAGGCTACTGTCTCCGCCTCCAAAACTGTCATATTTGCCAGTTGCCATTTCGTTTAAGCCCGAATAAATTGTCAACGGGAGTCTCTAACACAACACGCAAAAGATGTAAGATGGTTACAGTCATGGAACGCGGCATCCACATTGCACTTCAACCACGTCTCGCTCGGTTTCTCCCAAACTAAGTCGTTACCTTGTACTCTATTCTGCCCGTATTGCACAACCGGTGGTTATGGTTGTTTATGAACCTCTTGCCATTGTTGGCATGCATCTAGCGTTGTTCTTTCAATGCTTGTTAAAGTATGATGAGCATCATTCGAAATGACATCATTACGTGCAGCCCAAATTTGTCAAAGAAGTAAAGCCACACGACCAGCAATGTCTCGACTTTCTGAACAACATATGTCAAAAACAAAATCTGCCAAACTGTTCTCAGTTTCAACTTGTGTTTGCAGCACAGTCGAAGTCCTGCCCAATACAAACCCTCACGCGCCACCGTACAACCCACAAAAGCATGCCAATCATCCTCAGCAACTGTATCACACCAGGGACAGACCACCTCACATTGTACATGCGTCGAGACACACCCCTTGCAAATCCTCCCTAACAAATTATGTGCTTTATGAGAGAAATTCACCTTCTAGATTCTATGTCACTCTCCTTCAACATGGAACCCATCAGTGTGTAACAACTGAGAGACCAAATTATGATTAATGAATATATGTACATTTGAAAAGTTTAATTTTTATACTTTTATTAGTATACAATTATTTTACACATATACTCAATTAATGAATATGAAAATACATGATTTATCATATTCAATAACAGACATGTAACACATCATTGGATGAATGTGTAAAATAATTATACACTGACAACGTATATTAATTAAATTAATTACATGAAAATTTAGGCAATTGAGGTTCTAGATTATGGTTAATTGTGTTTAAGATAAAGGATCAACCTAACATTTGTTGAGATCTAAAGTGAATTCTAAATAAAGGTATTTTTCACAAATAGAAGTTTTTTTAATGTTATAATAATATTTTATTGTGTTATATTTAAATTTTATCTTTCTTATCTTTTGAGATGCATAATGTTTTAGCTAAATATTTTAATTAGTGTTTATTTTTTGGGCAATTAACTTTTTAGGACAACCCATATTTTTGTATTTAGGAGACCTTTTATGTTTTTAATTATTTTAATGGGAGTTTCTACGGTACATCTTTAAATTAAGGTGTACCGGTACATCTGTTTCATAAATTTATAAGTTAACGATAATTTTTATGCAATAAAGAGATATTTATCGACTTTTATATTTTAGAAAATATTATCCCATGAGAAAAAACATCATTTCATTTTTTATAAGAATTATACTAAATTTTTTAACATTTTATTAAAAAAAATAATCAATATTCACTATTATGAGTAATAAAAATTAAAAAAAATTGAATTTTGCTTTGCCGACACTTTTGAAAAATAAAACATAACTATTATAATTATAAATGATAGAAAATATTTTTTTCTAAAGAAAATAAATCATTAAACTATTCATTTAAAAACACGGATGTACCGATACATTCAAAATTTTCAAGTGTACCATAGAAAATGCCTATTTTAATACATGATAAAACAGTTGGAGCCTAAAATCGATGTCTTAGCATCTTGTGTCTTAGTCAATTCTATCGATATATAGTTAATAAATTATGATTTTTACTTTTTAAACAAGTTATGACATTTTTTTTTGTGAAGAAGTTATGACATCTTATTATTACGTTCATCATTCATTCACCGAATATAATTGATCACATATTTAAACTAGATTAACCATCTAAATTATGTTAAAATTTGAAATTTAATTTGCATGTCAAAACAAAATATCACATTTGAATAACTAAACTAGAAAGAAGAAGAAGAAGAAGAAGAAGAGGTGGCTTGTGAGTCGGTGTCTAACAAGTGTTGAGCGCATGGCAGCTTGTGGTTGGCCTTGCTTGCGGGACACCAAACACACGAGAACTTGAGGTAGTCATCGCCCTAACGCCACAACTAACACAATCTTTGTTAATATCCACAATTATTGTGGTCCCTTCATTCCACTCCTTGCTTCTTATTATCTCAAACTATCAAAAACTTATATTTATATCATTGGAATCAATATTATTATTCTCTATCCAGTCACAATATTGAAGCCTTCACCCATACCCTGCCTACCCTCAAAATATTAACAATAATATAAAAATAAATAAAGCATCAACTGAATCTGTTTCTGCTTCTGTCATTCACAGGTAATAACTAAACTAAACCTCTCATATATAATACTAGTTTATGTGCCATAAAACATGTTTAATATAGTTTTTTATTTTTAAACTATATGTTACAGGTTGGTTAAAATTATTGATGATTTACCACACATATGTCTCTTTTTTGTTTAATTTTTAAAGAAAATAAAAGGAAAAACTTATTAACAAAAATAAGTTTCTGCATGATTTTAATTATATGGAGCATAGAGTCTTATATTTGAGTTTTATTGTTTTCTGTTGGAATTTTAGTATTGGCTTATGAATGAAATAGAGGGAAATAAAACAAATTATTTCTAAATTAACCACTTTGGGTGCATGGATTAGGATGGATGGTTAGTTAACTCAATTATTGTTTGTACATTAATCAATTCAAAGAATAATGAACAATCAGAGTGATAATTGTGTTTAAGATATTCTTACCAATGGCCTTTTGTTTTATAATGGTCTGCTTGTCCTATCCGGATTCCTTGCAGTCGGGGTTAGTTGGAATCGTTGAATGAAGAACGGAAATGGATTTCTTGCAGTTGAATAGAGACTAAAAGAAGATCTCATGCATCCGATTTGGATCAATGATTTATAATGTTTCCATTTATTAGCAAAGCTTCAAATATTGACCGTCGGATTTCATTCAGATGACCTCTGTCGTCTAATACACTGACCGCATGACTACATGAATCCAAGTCCATTCGTTCTGACTTATGACTGAGTGAATGCATGATTTTCCTAACTGCACAGAATCCAAATATTTAATACTTCCTTGATATTCATTCCCTACTTTTCAAATCCCCAATTTTTTTTTTTATCCACACACAAGATTGTATTTCTTGTTTAAGAACAAGCATATCTGGTTGAGTTTAATGCATATACATCGTCAGTGTAAATTAGTTTAAGCGAGCATATAACGAGAGTCCTACTTTTTACCATGTCATACAACTAGTTTTAAAATTCAGTTACAAAAGTGAGGTAATGTTGCAAAATACTTGATTCTCATTAGACATAAGCGTAAAACTAGATTGAACTGCATGTCCGATTTTCTCTATCTGGTTTTTTTTCGTTACTGACAATGTTTTATAATTTGCATTTTTTATGAAACTAAGTGCAGGACACACAATGAACATTATGTCCACCCACCAGTGTGGTTGGCCCCTAAGAATTCAGGACCATCCTGACAAAGGAAGTATTAATAAGGCTCAATTTTCTGGATATCATTCTCCCTCCAAAGGATTAGACTTCCTTAATGTTGCTCATCATAAATGTTGCCATACTGCCAGAAAATGTAGGCCTATTTTTTCCAGTACAGTGAGTGACAATATGGATCCCTATGATTCAGATGATAGTGACAAGAACAAATCTCAGAATAATGATGAAATCAAAGGAGTATGTTGATTTCTCACTTGCCTATTTTGCATGACTGCACGTAAATCATTGCATTGTGAAACATCTCATCATGTATTTCTTTTAAGCATATTGATTTTTGTTACGAAGGAGTCTCACAAGAAATGCTAGAATAATATGTGGTAGGAAGTAACAAGTTTACAAATAATAACCACCCACTTTCCCATATATGGCAAGCTAAATCTAATAGGTCAAATATCTTATTTTCATGTATTCTTTTCTTTCTTGTAGAAATTCTTTGTAAGAAATGGCAGTGTTCTACTTTTAATTGTTTATGGGAGTGTGTCGGCATGTTTATGTCTAGGCGTAAGAAGAATTTGTTTTTGAGCTTAATAGAGTTTAATAATTGATCAATGTTGAGAGCCCTACATTAGATGAAATTTTGGCCAAAAGACGATTATAAGTGGTGGACATCCTCATCTTACGTTCCAAGTCAGATTTGTGGGACGTTCTAAGATACAACCTAAAAAAGGTTTATGTAACATCCAAACATATTTTATCATCCAATGATGAACCGGTTGGATGTGAAATCCTAGTTTTGATAGATTGAAACATTTTAGAGATACTTATTTTTTCTATTCATTTCTAAATTCCTCTATCTTCTTGTTTTTAGTTTTCCTTATGATATATTGTTATATATTTGGGCAAAATCTATCTGGCTTCCTTAATCATATGTTTTGGTAAATATATATCTATGTCGAAGCTCTTTTCAAATGGAAATACAGGCTCTCAGTTTTGAGAATAATGCATTGGGTATCAATTTCCCATTGATGTGCTCTCAATCTGGCGTTTCTTCTTTTTTCTTTTTTTTTATAGAAAAATGATCAGGTGAATAGTGACAGGCTCAGAGAAAGTCTTGAGAAAATAGTTGGTACAGATGATTCAAGGTTTAGTGGATTTGACCTTGCTACTCTTATCAGGAACAAATATGGGAAATCTTATGATGTCCAGTTGATTAAGAAGGTTAGTTTCTTGCAAGTGGAATTACATGAGAGATAAGAGAGAAATTGATATGCCTGCATTTCTTATATTTACCTTCTCTTCAATTTCTCTCTCTTTTTTATTGCTCTTTTCTCTATTTATTTGCAAATCCAAACGATGTGTTAAGTTCTGTTTTTCCTTATTTTGCTGTTACATGATTTATGCTAGGAATTCATGGGAAGAAATTTCCTTGCTATGAATGTCATGTGGAAGTACATGGAGCAGGTAATACAACTCTTGTGCTTGCAACTTTTATTTTCTATGGATATGACACGATAACTAAGTATATTATTAATCTCAATGAAATGTAACTTTAAGACATCAAGATAAAAAAGAAAGGGAAATATACTACACTTAGTTGTACTATTAAGTACATAATCATTAGATGCTTATGGTACCACTATGAAATGCTTGTATAATTCAGTATGTTATGCATTATTTTTTGCTATTATAGAGATCATTCCCCTTGACTGAAGAAGAATATATTTTGAGGCTCGATGATGTTGCAAACTCGTTAAAATGTTGGGGAGCTGTCTCACATATTCGGAACAGCCTAGCAAAGTCGAAAGAACGACCTCGGATAGGGAAGGTAAAATTATTATGCTCTTCTGTCATATCATATGTTGTGAAGCCCCGATACTTCAAAATGGATGACGTATCGTATCCTCTGCGTATCCTACACTGATACCTGTTTGATACTTTTCGATACGTATCAGGAGAGTATCCGAAGATAAATTTTATTTTTTAAAAAAATAATTATCCGATACTTCCCGATACGTATCAGAAGAGTATCCGATAATAATCCTGCACTGATACCTGCCCCGATACTTCCTAATTAATGTTAACTAAAATAACTTAACTCTTGAGTACTGATGTATACTTTTTTGGATATAGTGCTTCTTTTTTGGATCGATATAGTATACCACTAACGGTGTTCCTTTTGGATATAATATAGCACTAGTGCTTTTTTTTGGATATACATTATTGTGTATGTAATTGACTAATCATCACTCTCTTAATCGTCAATATTATTTATATTTATGTTGATGTGCTATGAGCCTATGACTGGTTTTTTTTGTTTGTTAATATATTTGTGTATTAAAAAATGGTTATAATTATATTGTAGATTTAATTATATAATTTTTTTATTAACGTATCTCAGCCGTATTGTATCTTGATTTTTGAAATTTTTCTATATCGACGTATCGGTGCAGTATCGTATCCGTATCGTATCTCGTCCGAGCTTCGGTAAATAGATTAGGACACCTTCATACAATATTGGCAGAATTACCAACATCAGCAAAAGTTAACAATAGATTTATATATTAGTTTAATTTGTAATGTACAAAAAAGAACTTGTGATGTACAATTTATTTCCCTTCTAACTTCTTGTTATTTGGTGCAGGCCGTGAGCATTTTTATAGATATGGACGAGTCTGGTGCACGTGCGAACGAGTGGATCTACAAGTAGATTGCACTAATGAACTGAAATTCATCTCAAAGGTGGTGTCTATAGTCAGCAGCACCACCCTTTTTTTGGGAACTTCTTGGGGATTTATTATACGTTTATACTTGGATCGTAACAAAATCTACAGAATCCTTCTAACATTTCTATTGAAATCACTTCAAGGCAACTGTATTTTTTGTTCTTCCTGACCTATTTCTTCTGTTTGTTCACATTAGTGGTGTAAATTTGAATTAATATAAGAAAAGCATCCAAATTAAATTTCTAATAAACTTCTCTTCAAATTAGGGGAGATGTTAATCATTGTGTTGTCCTATTATTTGGGAAAATCACTTCATTCATGCGAAAAGTTCGAGTCCTTTGCAAGTATAAATAAACATGGCCAGCTGACTGTGTAACTGGTTGGATAGAAAACTATATGGAGTGCAAAAATTAAGTGCCCAGTGCCCACTGACTATGCCAAGCAATTCAATCTCTTTTTCATAAATTTGCGAAATACATTCCCTTCAAGTCAATATTTACTATTGACAGTTCACAATTATACAACACATTCTACAAAAACTGCGTAGTTGTAAGAATTGCAAACTATAATTTACATGTTATTTAATATCTTTTTCTGTTTTCTTTACAATAAATATAAGCTAACACCTCTTGGATACATTCGCTAGTTACATAAACCTCTATAACGTACTATAAGGAGCCGGATCAGTTAACTTAATTCTATATAAAATCAAATATAACTCTTTGCTTGGAAGGATCAAGACTACAAAGGTTTCCTTATCTCTCCTCGTCTAAAAATGAAAGAAGGAAACCTGAATTGAATCTACTTTTAAGAGCTGCTATTTTGAACTGGTTGCAACTGAACCTGGTCCTCCATGGTTGGTGAGTTTAAAAGCTTTCTGAGAGAACGATACTGCAGGCGGACGTTCTCTCCAGATCCAATAATCTTGAGTAAATACCTGTACAAAAGATCAACATTAAATGAGTTTTTCATTTTCGGTCAGAACTAAATATATAGTATTCCAAAGCGACAAGGCTCCTGTCTAAAGTGAGCAGTTCACTTTAGAGAATAAAGTGAGTAATATCAATAGTTGATAGGATATGCACATGCATGACTGACAAATCATGGGTGGTTACGGTATCAACCCCTTGATTTTCTCACCTTTACTAACTACTCACTTTAGAGGCAAATTCATTCCAACAAACGCAGACAAAGTATAATCAAATAAAGTTTGTAAATTAACCAAGTAGAATGTGTTGAAGAAAAAAAACATTATCAACAACCAAAGCTCGCCTATGGCCCTCAACAATATTCTAAATTATCATAAATAGATCACAATTGTCTCACATTATACAAAATACAATGTTATTAAAACTATACGGAAGCCAGCTCAGGTTCAGCCATTTGAAATGACTGGTTGAACCATATTAAAATCATTCAGAAAGGCTGAAAATATAGAAAGTTGATTATGACAAGGTTAGCTTTGATATACAACAACAACAATCAAGCCTTATCCCACTTAAGTCGGCTACATGGATCAAATGACGCCATAGTGTTCTATCATAAACCAAATTTGGATCCAACTCATTGACCTCTAAATCCTTTCTAATGGTTTCTCCAATAGTTTTCCTAGGTCTTCCTCTACCTCTTTTAACTTGACTCTCCTCCATTTGATCTACTCTTCTGACCACGGCATCTACGGGTCTTCTCTCTACATGCCCAAACCATCTAAGCCTATTTTCTACCAACTTTTCTACTATAGGTGCTACCCCCACTCTCTCTCTAATGGTGTCATTCCTAATCCTATCATGTCTAGTCTTACCACTCATCCAGCGCAACATCCTCATCTCTGCTACACTTACTTGATTCTCGTGTTGACTCTTAACCGCCCAACACTCCGTACCATACA
>Ga0315914_1002191_pt1 | contig 29927 bp, 27 predicted proteins | sample MpolenodulesMG_FD_203920 | JGI IMG/M metagenome (GOLD analysis project Ga0315914, IMG submission 203920) | Medicago polymorpha root nodule microbial communities from Los Angeles, California, United States - elongated nodules | ecosystem: Host-associated > Plants > Roots > Nodule | place: USA...
TGTAAGTTCAGCTTGTTCGGTTTGAAGTTGAAATATTCTTTTTCCCTCTTCATAACTACTTCCAAATGCTGCTCGAGAAATAACATCACTGGCAAAATTTTGAAGGAAAGGCCATACATCCATTTCATATGATCCATCTGAAGACAACATTCTCTCCCATTTGCGAATCAGATCATCGCAACTTTTGTGGAATATTGGTAACATAATCTGTTTTGTAAGAGACAAAGAGGTGTTATATTTTTTATATTTTTTTATATTTATATTGCTTAAACTAAAGAGGTGTTAGATTAAGAATTCAAAGCATGCTTTTTTTTATAAACCTAACTTGTGATGCTTGCAAAACTATATGGTTCGGACTTGATTAGCACAATTAGATTTTTTATGTAGTAAAGGGAAACTTGCCTTCAATTTTTCTAAATGGAATGCAGGATTTATTATCTTTCTGTGCTTGCTCCACTGTTCTCCCTCAAGACTTACAAGACCATAAGCTAGTAACCTGACAAGCGGGTTCGCATTAGGCTTTTGGAAGTCATAAATTTTGTTAAATACATCTCTAATCATATCAGGATCTGTTATGTTCACCCTTGGTGTTGGTCCAAACCAGATAAAAGAGTTCTTTCCTGCATGCCAAAGATATGCAAAAAGTATTAAACATCACGAATTGATGAGAATAACCAGAGTCATAGGTAAGAAGTTAGTTACGAATTAGGATATAATCCAAAGTAATTTCTTCTGTATGTTTCCTCTGCAAGAGAAGTATTCTCTATACATTTAGTGAAAAATGAGATGATTTTACATCCAAAAGAAAAATAATGTTAGATTACTCTGATGTATGAACTATAGTTATGATCCTCGGTGTTTGGATCCTCTACGGCTGCAATATGGTTTGGCAACTCTTACTCGCAAGGCGCAACTGGATCCTCCATAACCCTCCTATCTCTTGGCTGAATCATAGCTATGAGATTAGTCTAAGTCTAAATCTATGCATTATAAAGAATGATAAAATAAAAAAACTGTTTTGCCCACATGACATATTTTTAAGGGTGACCACATGACATTTGAAGCTAATGTTTCTATTAATTTAGGTATTGAGAATTTTCTCCTAATTTTATACAACTTAAGAATTTTTATTTTAATTACTAACAAGTACTACTTCGGTCTCTATTATACGAGAAAGTTAACTTTTTAGATTTATCTAATAAATGATATATTTAATCTATATTAAGGACAATATACATCATTTATTGAATAAATTTAAAAAGTAAACTTTATCATATAATAGAGACCAGAAGAAATACAATCCAAGGACACAAAAAACTAGTCATCTATTGTCCCTCTTTATTACGTAAATATATCTAAATTCCAGTAATTAATGATCATAATAATTAAGTGGAGCATCATTTTTTCTAATGACAAACATTAGTAATTAGTTGTAGATTAATATTTATTGTTTCGTTTGGATTTAAACCCAAGACCTTCAACTCCTTCAACCCTTAACTTTGTTGTGAATTCGATGAAAAAATCACACCAATAACAAACTTGACGTGTGGAGCAAGGAATAATCAAGCAACCAAAAAACAAAGTGTATGAACAATTATAAACACAAGCCAAAAGTAGAAAACAGCGAGAGAAAAGAAGAGAGAACACAAAAGAATTTGTTTACTCAATTCGGTCCAAATTGACCTAGTCTGGGGGAGAGAACAGCCCTCTGTTTCACTATAATGATGAGTAACTTTACAAAAGAGATATCAATGGGTTACAAGAATAAGCCTCCCGCCTAATTCTACCCAAAGCCCCAATCTCTTCCCGTGACCAAGAGACTCAATCCTAATAGTGTTTCCCAAGGTGAATCAACCCTCAAACCCTAGTGTTTGTTGCCAAAGAGACAAACTCTATACAAACCCTAGTTTTATTGTTGTCTTTCTAAACCCTTGTTTTAGCCCCCTCTATCTCCAGGTTTACTCTGATACAAAGCCTATATTTATAGTAAAAGTAACCCCTATAAAATTGTAACAAATCGGGCCTAAAAATACGTTTCTGTTATATTTTCAGCTGGCAAATTCAGGCCCCGAATTCCTCTATTCGGCCACCGATTTTTGCCGAACCAACAGACAAAAAACAGCACTCAAATTCGGGCCCCAAACAACCCCATTCGGGTCCCGAATTGACAGTTCCCAGAAAGCTAAGTGGGGCACTATTAGTCTTCAGGGCAGTGGAGCTCATGTATTAAAGGGATTTTTCTATGAAAAATTGAATAATTAATAAAGATGAGAGTTTGTTATAAAGGGACATACCATGTTTTGCAACACATTGTTGGACAAAGGAATACACACGAGGCACAATATCATCAGAAAGATTCATCGGTTTAGATGTTGCTTCCTTTCTTATCTTAAGAAGATCCTTTATGTCTCCAACTAAAAGCCTATATGAATTTCCTTTAAGTCCTTGTTCTCTGAGCAACTTTTCTAGCTTTTTTGGCTTCAACCATATCCAATTCAAAATTCTCCATGCCCATATGAGAGAAAATGTCATCAAGATGAAGAGAGTTATGGCTGTAGTTGTAGCCATTTGTGTGTAGAGTAATAATTGGTGAAAGAAGAAAGTAGGAGAGGATGATAAAAGAAGAAGAATTCGGTGAGCAGGAAAGAAGTATGATTTGATTTGATATGCTGCACTTTATAAAGTCCAAGACACATGTCGTTGACTAAGAATTTTGTTGGTTTCACATTTCATATTAACAACTATTATGACCTAACTTTTTAATACTTTATTATAAGCTTTAGAAAATATATTAATTCCAGCCACTGTGTTTATCTACATAGAAGTGAGAGTGAAGATGGCACATAATGACCGAGACATATGTAATGATCCCAAATAGAGAAAACCATGAATGAGGGTAGCATGCTTGTTATAACTAAAAGGACACGTGGTCAAGTATTGGAGGAAAGGTGTACATTAAGGAGTGAACAAGGCATCCTTCCTCTTCCTCTTAATATAAGAAAGAAACATTTTGTGGAAAACTCAAAATTGTCCTATTTTGTTTTGTTGCCACATCACTCTTTAAGGGGTAAAATGTGTCTAAAAATTATCTTTGTGACTAAATTCTGGTTTCTAAATATACAAACAAGTAGTTGGTGATTGTAAAGCACACTTTAACTCTCCAAATTCTTTAATAAGTTGATAGCAAACTAAAAGCAACATGTTGGTCAAAATCAAATTGAATTTTTAATGGATTACACATTTACCAAATGTCAAAGACAATGAATGACAACCTTATGCCACTACTACCAACTCTATTTACATCTTTATTGAATTTGTTGTAAACTCCCTTTCTCTCACCCAAATTGAAATTCAAATTCACTGCTTTTCACTAATCACTACTGTCATACCTCAATTTTTGACCCAAGATGTCACTGACACGTGTCGTTGGACCCTGCAGTCATATGTCGTCTAACCCCGATCAGTCTCTGATTTTCAGTTAAAAATTCGGCAGAGAGGTATTTTAAAATACCTCATTTTGGTTCTGAGTCGGGCCCTCTTGTCTCGTTATTTTTGTTTTTATCTTAGTTTTAATTTCTATCTTCTATTTAAGTTTTTAAGTAACTTTAATTTTGTATATAAAAACAATCTTTATTTTATTTTAAACTTTTAATACCTTGTTTTTTACCATTATTATTTGTTTAGTCTTCATTTTTGTCCATATCCGAATAGTCCAAGTCCAGAAATTTTCGTCCTAATCCAAGCGAAATACATGTTGTCACAAAGCCTCAATCCATCCCAATCCTTTCACACGCTTCATCTCAGGCACCCAGATACGTTCTAATCCCCAAACATCAGTAACAAATTCGTTTTTTCCTCCCCAAGCTACAGATTTTTCTGCTTCTTTAACAAACCCTAGCATCAAATTTTTTCCCTATAAATGCAGCCTGCAAAACACAGAAGCGAGGGGGGGACAAAAAAAACAACCAATTTTCCAATACTAAACCTGCAAAAATAAAACATCACAGCAACATAAAAATTCCAGGCAATTCACAAACGCATGGAACCAAATCCACAAATCTCAAACCAGCCACAAACATCACAAACGGTCTCACTATCGTACCAGGACATCCCAAGGTCACACAAATCCAACCCAGGAGCGAAGGACGACCCCGCCGTCGCCGCTACAAGCAGCAGCCGAGGTCATCAAGCCGTCAATCAGAACCGATCTACAAAGAGAAAGCTACAAAGGTAAATCTTCGTTCATGTTTAGATCTAGGGTTGTAAATACTTCTTTTTGGTAGTTTTAGGGTCTGAATCGGAACTAGGAAGGTAAAATACGGTAGGGGATAGAAAAAAAAAACAGTGAGAAGAATAGAGTAGGAGAAGAGGTTGGAAACGAAAAAACATAAAAAAAATTAGGGTTCCGGCGTGGTGCGCCGTCGTACCGGCCAGCCAACCACCGCTGGAACCCCCCCTTACTGTCGCCGGTTTCTGGGCAGCAAAGAAGAACACCACCGTGTTTCTTCATGAGAGAGAAGGGAGAGTTGAGAGCTTTTTTTGGTAAGAAAAGGGATGAGAGAGAAACAAAAGATGAAAATGAATGGAAATGGGCTTACAGCCCTTATGTACTCCTTTCCGAACCGGTTCGGTTCTCCTGGAACCGACCCAGGGTTCGAACCGAACCGCCCCCATCTCCAACCCAGCATGCCCAACGCGCCTCATTCTCACCCTAAGGCCCAAATTGCTTCACTCTTTATTCTGCACACCCCCTGCTTACTGCCTACACCCCCCGTCATCTTTTTTTGTCGTTTTCATGCATTTGTAAATTTCCCCTGCATCTTATTTGTTCTTTACGTTATTATTATTTATCAGCATCCACATATTTATTTTCACGTCTTATTATTTTTATCTTTATTTTTTTGCTCGCATTGATTTAGAATGTAATTAATTAGGCTTTGATGTAATTTATTTAATTACGTCTTTTTGCACATAATTTAGAATGTAAAGGTAGGCTTTAATGTAATTTATTTTATTGCAGACCATAGAATGTATAATAGGTTTTAATGTAATAGCTTTAGGTGCATGTGTGCGTGCGTGTGTCTATGCCTCTTATCTTGCTTCTAGTTTAGGTTAATGGACTTTGTGCTGATCCAACGTCGCTACAAAGTACCCACGCTTTTATTTTCTTGCTCCGATAGTTTAATTTTAGTCTTATTATTCAAAAACAAAAAAACATGCAAATAGTCACAAAAATCACAAAAAACATTTTCTTAATAAACCTTGATCCAAGATCAAGTGATCCGTTACTTTTTAGTTTATTTTCTTAATCAAACATTAATCGATTTAATTCCATTTCAAGTAATTTTTCTTCAATATTAAAAAAACACAAACCAACTTATTTGCCACTTGGCTTTTCAATTTAAAACCTTTTTCAAAACTAATAAAAAACACACCACAAATCAAACGCCAATTTCTACCCTGAACTACGAGGTTTTGATCCCTCACGGGTACGTAGGCAAAGGACACTCGTCCTTCCAAATCAATAAAAATGTAGATAAATAGGTCTCTTTTTCCTTTACCACTTTAATTCCTTTTTTCAATAGCAAGCAAGTTATAGCACAAAACGTTAAATAAAATCAAGAGGTTCCGTAGAGTACTACGGACATAAAGGGTGCTAACACCTTCCCTTTGTGTAACTAACCCCCGAACCCAAAATCTATTCAAAGGGGTATTTCGAACTTTTTTTCCCCCTTTTCTAAAAAATTAAATGTTCAGTCGTGAAATAAATTAGTGAGTCAAAAGCTAATCAAATAACCTTGATCTCCAAAAAATGACGCGACAACTACTTTTCACTAATCACTACTTTTCTCATGGCATTTTCACCATTTCACTAATTTGAATTTTATTATATACTCACATTTCACATTTAAAATTGGGTTAATTAAGTATTTAGTCCCTATAAATATACTAAATTTCGTTTAGTTATCATAAAAAAAAAAAAGACAGATTTTGGTCTTTATAAAAAAATTAGCACGTAGTTTTAGTCCCTATTAAATTAAAATTTGCTTAATTATGTTTAAACTTCTAAATTTTTGAAAGATTTTTTACAGACATGTTCATAACATCGTAAGACACTCTTTTATAAAATCTTTTAGTTTTTTTTTACTTTTTTAACATGTATTGAATTAAATATAAATTTTTCTAATAGCCAAATTTTCAAGATTATATTAATGAAAATTTGGACATAATAACAAAATTTTGAGCTACTTTTTTGTGGAGGAACTTTGTATAATATTCTAAATAAGTGTGTTCAAATTTAAAAGTTTAAGCACAATTAAGCAAATTTTAATTTTACAAGGACTAGAAGTATGTGTTGGTCCCTGTTAAATTAAAATTTGTTTAATTATACTTAAACTTTTATATTTTTAAATAATTTTTAACAGACATGTTAAGAACATTATAATAATATCTTTTATAAAAAATTAGAATTTTTTAACATGTAATGAAATGAATATGGTTTTTTAAACGCCAAAAATTCAAGATAAAACTAACGAAAATTTGAACCTAAAAATAAAATTTTGAGCTAACTTATTGGGTAGGAACATTTTATAATGATTTACACAAGTATGTAAAAAATCATTAAAAAATTTAAAATTTTAATCCTAATTAAACAAATTTTAATTTAATATGGACTAAAACAACGTGCTGGAAATTTTCATATGAATCAAAACCTATCAAATTTTTTTATGAGGACTAAAAAGAAAATTCAATATTTTTATAGGGACTAAAAAATTAATTAACCCTTTAATATTTCATTCATTTTTTCATCTTACCTCTTCTTTCTCTCATCTTCAACTATATTTTGTCTAATCGTTTGTGTTATTGTATTATTCAGAAAAACTAAAGGTATTCTCCTCTATCTATTAAACCAATGGTGGTGGGGAAACTTTCTTTCTCTTTAAATAAGAATAATTTTCACATATTGTGTATCGATTCTAAAAGCATGTAAATTTTAGGTTGGCATAATCAATTTGAAGAGATAAATTTCTTCCCAAGATGAAATACATGAGTAAGTACATGAAATTCTTTCATTCTCGTGTAACTTATTTTCTTACGCTAATCTATTTTGAATCAATGTTTAAGTGCTTTCTAATATTTTCTTTTTAGGTTCCTTTTTGTCCTTTAGGTTGAAGATTTTAACAGGAAAAATTTGCAAGCTTAGAAGAGTAAACAAGACAAGATGAAGATATAACAATACAAGTGTATTTTTTTTTTCTTTCCCTTCCATCAGATTGAAAAATTTATTGATATTATGTATAAAAAAATCTTCATTTAATTTACTATCCAAATATCATATTTTCTTCTTATTTACCCCGAATAAAAAAAAGATGATAAACAACACAATTTTTTAAAATAATTACCTAATAAATAAATAAAAAGCTGATAAACAACACAATTTTTTTAAAACAATTACCTAAATAAATAAATCAGATCTAAATATTTTTTTTGTTATTATTTATCAACAACAAATCATCTCCTCTTTTTTTTTTCTTTTCGAGTTTTTTTTCTCAAATCACTTTTCAACAAATTCAAAGAGAAAAATGCACGGGGTAAACGGGCATTGTCTAAAAAGTAAGAACCAACAATTTTTTTTTTGAAGAATCCAACAATAATTATTATACGTATGATAAATTGCCACTGATAAAAATTTTAAAATTATACATGAGATAAATTGTTGCATATCCTTTTGTGATGAATTTATTTATTCCCGTGTTTTATATATATATTTATTCTGTGACAAGATTTGTGACTGGTAAATATATATGAAATACGGGACAAATATTTTTGCCTGAGAAATATAAAAAAATATTTGAACAAATATTTGTGATTGATAAATAAAAAAAAAACATGGCATTTGTCATTGATAAATATATAAACTAACTTTGATACATGGGACAAGTTGTCATTTATAACAAATTGTTTCTGTTAAAACGTTTACACTATTTAAAATATAACCACTCTTTAATTCTACAATGATATTGAACCGTCATCAACTAAAATGCATGAGATAAGTGGGATTTTCTAAAATACCATAAATAAATACAATGCATTATTATTTGCTGGGGCCGGGGTTCTAACCCCGGACACCCCACTTATTCACCTTATAAGGTGAATTCTAGCCACTAGGCTACCTGACCAAAAAAAAAAATACAATGCATGGGAGAAGCGGGCTTTAACTAAAATTTCAGAAGTAACTCAAATGCACGGGATAAGTTGTCATTGACTAAACTAACTAATATATGGGCGAGTTGTCATTTATGAAAAAATTGTTCCTGCTAAAACGTTTCGACTCTTTAGAATATCATCTCACTTCAATTCTATAATGATATTGCACTCTCATAAACTAAAATGCATGAGATAAGTGACCATTGACTAAAATTTTAGAAATAACCAAAATGCATGGGAGAAGTTGACATTGATTAAAAAGAATAATTATACATGAGACAAATTGTCATTAATAAAATGCACGAAAGAAGTTGATATTGATTGAATTAAACTATCATGCACTTGCCAATTTTTCACTAATAAATTTTCAAAATTAACTCAAATAAAGGGGATAAGTTGTCAGTGGCTAAACTAACTTTGATACATGGGAGAAGTTGTCATTTAGAAAAATTATTCATGATAAAACGTTTATATTATTTAGAATATCACCTCACTTCAATTTTACAATGATATTGAATCCTGATCAACTAAAATGTATGGGATAAGTGAACATTGTCTAAAATTTTCTAAATAACTAAAATACATCGGAGAAGTGGCCATTGACAAAAATTTCAAAAGTAACTCAAATGCATGTGATAAGTTGTTATTGACTAAACTAACTTTGATAGACTGTACAAGTTGTTATTTATAAACAAATTGTTCTTTCAAAAACGTTTATACTCTTTAGAATATCACATCATTGTACAATTATATTGAACGCTCATCAACTAAAATGCACAGGATAAGTGGGCATTGTTTAAAATTTCAGAATTAACTCAAATGTACATGATAAGTTGATACCGATTAAACTATCTCTTATACATGAGACAAGTTGTGATTTATACAAAATTGTTTCTGATACAACGTTTATACTATTTAGAATATCATATCACTTCAATTTTAAAATGATATTGTACCGTTATCAACTAAAATACATGAGATAAGTGGGATTGCCTAAAATACTGTACATAAATAAAATTCATTGGAGAAGACATTGAGTAAAATTTTAGAAGTAACTCAAATGCATGAGAGAAGTTGTCAGTGACTAAAATAACTTTGATACACGGGACAAGTTGTTATCTATAAAATATTGTTCTTGCAAAAACATTTATACTATTTAGAATGTCACATCACTTTAATTCAACAATTATACTAAACCTTCATCAACTAAAATGCACGTGATAAGTGGGCATTGTTTAAAATTTCGTAAATATATAAAATGCACGGGAAAAGTGGACATTGACTAAAATTTCAGAATTAACTCAAATGTACCGGATAAGTTTACATTGACTAAACTAACTTTGATACATGGGACAAGTTGTCATTTATAAAAAACTATTCCTGATAAAACGTTTATACTATTTAGAATATCACCTCGCTTCAATTCTACAATGATATTGAACCGTTATTAACCAAAATTCACGGGAAAAGTGGGATTGTCTAAAATATTGTAAATAAATAAAATACATGGGAGAAGCGAGCATTGACTAAAATTTAGAAGTAACTCAAATGCATGGGATAAGTTGTCATTGACTAAACTAACTTTGATAGACAAGATAAATTGTAAATTATAAAAAATTGTTCCTGCTAAAATATTTCTACTCTTCAGAATTTCACCTCACTCCAATTCTATAATGATATTGAACCATCATCAACTAAAATACATGAGATAAGTGACCATTAACTAAAATTTTAGAAATAACCAAAATGCATAGGAAAAGTTGACATTAATTAAATAGAACAATCATACATGAGATAAATTTAAAACAGACTAGTATATAAGGAAAAGAAGACATTGAAAGAAGGCATTGAATATGTCAATGAAATTCTGATTCTCCTTCTCCTTCTCTGATAGTTCTTATTTCCCTTTTCCCTTTATCCTTCTTATCTTTCAATTTCACTTCTATCATGTACTTGAGGACTATTTCTATTGTGTTGTTGAGTTCTCTGTAATAGATTATTGAATCCATTACAACATAAAGCATAAAAAATACCTTTTAGGATTTAACAAAAATCACTGAGGTTTGCCCATTCTGGTGGAAATCGTCTAGTTAGATTCCTGGTAAGAGCAGCGACAACCACAATTTTGGACGGCATCCGCAACTACGGCCACAATATTGTCGTTGTCATAGCCTCTATAACGGCATCCTACCACAAATGCGTGAGATCCAAAATCATGTATATGGTCGCGTCATAACCGCATCCGAAACCTACTGTCCACAATTGCAACGACCACGACCGAAACCACAATTTAAAACCACGATGAAAACATTAAACTCTAATTAAATATTATTCACCAATAGATGTGGTTTGGCAATGACAGATTACAAATGCAGTGTGGTAGCAAAAATGATCGAAGGTGAGAAAAACATAAAAAGGGAGTTGAATTATGTTAACTTTTTTTCATTTTAAACGAGGTCTAGAGTCTGATAGAGTTCAGAATCTGGAGCTATATTTAGAGTCTAATGCAACTGATAAAGTAAAGATAAAGAGAGAAGATAAAGACACAGATCAATTATCCTGGTTACTTCAGTCCCCCTTGCACTTCTAAGGAGCTTTCACTATAATCCAATATGATTAGAAATGCTCAATCACACAAGCAACAAACTTCAAATACTCAAGCACACAAGCAAGAAATTTCCTATACTCAATAATAAAAACAAGAGACTTATAAACAAAAAAATTACAAAGAAATAAGTTTGGTTTGAACACTTGATATACAATCAGTGGTGTTCACAATACAAATCAAATCAGACTCTTAAGACTCTAGAATTTCTAAGATATGAAAGTTATTAAGAAATTCTAAGTGTTTGATGCACAACAATTTCAGTAGAGTTTTGACACAGTTTAAATGTTGTAGAGTCTCTACTATTCTTCAAGTCTTCATTCTTTTATATAGAGGTATGAAATAGATGTTGTAGAGGTGCCAACACATCAAAGAGTCTTTGTAGAATCTTGATCAATCACCAATGGTTTGTTGCTTGATTTGGTTAATGTCCTAGAAAGGATGAGATCAAAATGTTCAAGTATGGATGAGCTATGTTTTGAAAGAGAAATTAAGAGGGTTGAAAGGTAGATTAAGGGATTAGAATAGGGAGGAATACAATGGGATGGAGGTAAGGGTGGAGAGATTGGTGGAGGAGATTAGGGGACTAGATGAGAAGGGAGAGGTTGTAGCTTTGGATGACCGGGAAATAACCATGCGGAAAGAGAAGTTTGAGGAATTGTGGACAATCCTGAAGGCTAAGGATGCGTCTATTGTGCAAAGATCTAGGAATAGTTGGCTTCAGGAGGGGGATACGAACTCGAAGTTTTTTCAGAAGTGTAAAATTGAGAGTTAGTAGGAATGCTATGAAGGCTTTAAGGGTGAATGATAGTTGGATTGTTTTGCCATTCGAAGTTCGTAAAGGGGTGGTGGAGTATTTCACTACTCAAGTTTCGGTACCTCGGGAGGAGCGACCAAGACTAGATGGGGTCCCTTTTGATACTTTGTCGGGGGGGAGAGAGATATTCGTTGGTTGTTCCTTTCTCCTTGAAAGAAATTGAAAGTTGTGGTTAGAGATAGTGATGGAAACAAAAGTCTGGGGCCAGATGGTTATAATTTTGCTTTTGTGAAGGACATTTTGTTATTTACTAAAAGATGAGGTAAGAATTATGTTTGACCAATTTCATCCTAATGAAGTAGTGCCAAAAGGTAAGTTGTCTTATTTTGTGGCGTTGGTCCCAAAAGTCTCTTTGCCTATGGCTTTGAAGGATTTTAGACCCATCTCGTTGTTAGGATGTCTCTATAAGTTACTTGCTAAGGTGTTAGATAGGAGGTTGGCCGGGATTATGAATTCAATTATTTCACCCACACAATTGGCATTCTTGAAAGGGAGGAATTTGGTAGATGGGGTTTTGGTGGTTAATGAGCTAATGGATTATGCTAAGAAAATGAACCGAGAATGTTTGACTCTAAAGGTTGATTTTGAGAAGGCTTATGACTCGGTGGATTGGGGATTTTAGGAGTATATGTTCAAAATGGATGACTTGGATGAAGGCGTGTGTGTGTGGGGAGCATGTCAATTCTTGTTAATGGTAGTCCAACAAACGAAATTAGTATTCAAAAGGGGCTTAAACAAGGAAATCCTCTAGCATCTTTTTTGTTTTTATTGGTGGCGGAAGGTTTTAGCGGGTTGATGCAGAATGTTGTATCTCTAAATATGTTTGAAGACTTTCAATTTTCTAGTGAAAATGCGGTGTCTTATCTCCAATATGTGGATGACACTCTTTGTATTGAGAAGGAAACGATGAATAATCTTTAGACTCTAAAAGCTCTTTTGAAAGGTTTTGAGATGGCGTCCGGGTTGAAGATCAATTTTTCCAAGATTTTTTGATAGGGGTTAATGTAGCGTCGAAGTTTATGGATATGGCGTGCACGTTCTTGAATTGTAGTCAAGGTAGTATTCCTTTTAAATACTTGGGGTTACCAATGGGTGCAAAGGCAAGAGTATGTTAATGTGGGAACCAGTATTGGATCTTCGAAATTGAAAGTTGAAGGGCACAATTATATTAGTCTTGGAGGTAGAGTTGTTCTTATTAATTCTGTGTTGAATTCAATACCTATCTTTTTTTTATCGTTTTTGAAGATGCCGATAGCGGTGTGGAAAAAGGTTGTTAGGATCCAGAGAGTTTCTTTGGGGTGGTATGGAAGGAGGTAGGAAAATTAGTTGGGTCAAATTGAAGTCGGTGTGTCAAAGGAAGGAGAATGGAGGTCTTAGAGTGAGGGATATCCCGGTGGTTAATATGAGTTTATTGATTAAATGGAGATGGGTGTTGGAGGGGAAGGGGCTCTTCGGAAAGATGTGCTAATAGAGAAATATGGGGTTGGAGTGACGGGGTGGATGGAGGATGGGGATGTGGAGTGGCCAAGACATACATCAAGGTGGTGGAAAGATATTGTTAATTTAGATACGTTTGGTGGGCAAAGTTGGTTTAATCCGAAGGTGGTGAGAAGAGTGGGGAACGGTGGAAAAACAAGCTTATGGAAGGACATATGGCGTGGGGAGGTTCCTTTTTACAAGAAGTATTCGTGTTTATTTTTGATTTCAAATCATCAAGAGGCTAGTGTGGGAGAGCTTATGGAGGGAAACGATGTTTCAAGGGAGTGGAACTTAACTTGGTATAGACAACTTTTTGTTTGGGAAGAACAATTATTTGGTAGTTTATTGACGGATTTGGAAGGGTTTGAGGTGTCCCAAGAGGAGGACGTGTGGAAGTGGAGGTTGGTGGAGGGAGGCAATTTTTCGGTGAAATCGTCGTACGACAAGTTCGAAGGTTTGTTGTTGTTGGAAGAGGACCGGAGAGAGGAAGAAAATAAGGTTTTTACTTGCTTATGGAGAAGCCTAACACCATCCAAAGTAGTGGCGTTTTCATGAAAGACTATTCTTGATCGTATCCCAACTAGGTGGAATTTAGCGTTGAGAAATGCTCTCTCGGAGGAGGCGCAAACAAGGTGTGTTATGCGTGGGGAGGGTGTGGAAACGACGTTGCATTTGGTGCTCCATTGTGAAGTGGCTAGAAAAGTTTGGCTCAAGTTAATGACTTGGTTAAAGGTTTTCTTCACAAACCCTTCAAACCTCTATCCATTGGGAGTGGTGGAGTGGGTGGCAGCTAAAGAAGAGGATCCATAAAGGCTTATGGTTGATTTGGAATACTACAGTCTGGACAATTTGGAAAGCAAGGAACAATAAGATCTTTAATGATGTGATAGTGGAAGTGGATGACATTGTGGAGGAGGTTAAGGTGATGTCCTGGCGTAGGTCTATGGAACGGCTGCATATTACGGTGTGCTTTTATTATGAATGGTGTAGAATCCGAAGATCTGTTTGGTGAGGTAGCCTTTGGGTGAGTTTGTTGTGCAATGGGGGTTTAGTTTTGGATTTGGCTGGGCAGTTTTTCAGATTGTGCTGGGGTGCGGGTCTGAGTTTCCGCAAGTTCAGGGGCTTTGTTCTGTTGTTGCTGGTTTTTTCTTCTGTCTGTTGCCTTTCGTTTCTGTTTTGGCCTGGTGGGTGGATTTTGGGGTCTGTTTTGGTTGGGGTGCTCCCAGTGTTTGACAACATATTTACTGTGTTCACTGGGTTGTATTTTCGTTTTTACCCGGTTGCAGGCTTTCGTGTTTCTTACACTTGCTGAGCGCTTAACGACACATAAAATGAGGTATTGAAGTAATTGCATCATGTTTGGATTGTAACACTTTCTCTATTCATCTTTTTCCTCTCAGTTTTTCTTATCTATATCATGTTATTAAACTCCATGGATGAGATCGAAGTTGATTGAAAAGGGTGCTTTTGTAAAATTCTAACATCATGCATGACAATTTCCAACCTGTACATAAACAATATGGCTTCCTGCAGGGTAGGTATAGGGGGATCCACCTAAAGGGTTGATATCTCAGAACAATATTCTTTTATTATACTATGAGCTTTCTATTTTATATCATAAGATTTTTTTGTATACGCATCATTACAAGCATTCTAATAGTGGAATAATATGCAAATTATAAATTTTACAATTCCACTTTACGTAGAATTATATGAGCACCATATTGTGGCTGAAGCGTAATTACCGTAGCCGGGGCATGAGCATAAGTTGGAGAAAGTTCGAATGAGAAACGTTGTAAAATCATTGCTATTGCCATCTTTGCTTCCAACATGGAAAAGTTCTGTCCAACGCAAATTCTAGGACCCCCTCCAAATGGAAAAAATGAATTTCTTCCATTTGATGCTTTTAAAACACCTTCTGAAAATCTCTCGGGATTGAACACCTTAGCATCTTCACCCCATAGTTCTATGTCATGGTGAACCAAAATTATCGATAAGAAAACCTGCACTCCTGCAGGTAATGTTAGGTTTCCAAGTGTCATATCTTTGTGAGCACTTCGAGTTAGCGCGATTACTGGTGGGTATAACCTAAGAACCTCATACAAAATCATGGTGACCTGTATCAAAAAAGGTTATGTCAATGGTAGGTATCACGGCATATATTGTTTAATACAAAGGAAGTACATAATACTTACAATCTTAAGATGACTTAGCCCGTCAAAGTCGGGTTTATTGTTGCCAAAGACATGTAATACTTCTTCCCTTGCACGTGCTTGCCAATCAGGGTACCTACTCAACAACACCATTGTCCAAACAAGCAAAACAGAAGTGGTCTCTTGGCCTGCAAAGTAGAAGAGCTTGCATTCCTCTATTACATCATCAAGACTCATTCCAACATTCTTATTGTTGCCATGTTCGTCCATTTCTTTGTGATTTGACTCCAAAAGTATGCCTAATAAGTCATCCTTAGTGGCTTCACCTGCCTTTAGTGCTCTTTCTCTCTTGTTAATCATATCTGTAAGCGAAGCTTTTACGTCTCTTTCAATTTCTTTCATTCTCCTATGTGTAGTAGTTGGTAGAAACCTTCAAAATAAACATAATTAGTATGTAATTCAAATGATCTGAAGGGAATGCTATTTCCTTGATCTTACTCCTCCAAAGTGAACAACTCACTTTAGAGTATTCAATACTATAAACCATTGATTAATAAATCAATGGTTGTTATTACAAGCACAAGTATAACAAACCATGTGACATGCGTTAAAATAGTATCTTTTGGTCTTCTTACATTATTTTAACTTAATTTTAGAGGAGCCAAATCTCCAATTACTGTATCACCAGAATCTAGTGGTTAGTTTTATCCAAAATATAGCATTTTCAAATTCAACTTGTGATATAAATATTAATCTTACCTCCATCCAGGGATGTAAACTTTCGTCATAAGTGACATTGTAAGTTTGGCTTGTTCAGTTTGAAGTTGAAATATTCTTTTTCCCTCTTCATAACTACTTCCAAATGCAGCTCGAGAAATAACATCGCTGGCGAAATTTTGAAGGAAAGGCCATACATCCATTTCACATGATCCATCTGAAGCCAACATTCTCTCCCATTTGCTAATCAGATCATCGCAACTTTTGAGGAATATTGGTAACATGATCTGTTTGTAAGAGACAAAGAGGTGTTAAACTAAGCACATGTGCATTAAGAATTCAAATCATGTTTCCTTATAAACCTAATTGTGATGCTTGAAAAGTTATATGTTGCGGACTAGATAAACACAATTGGATTCTATATCTAGTAAAGGGAAACTTTCCTTCAATTTTTCTATATGGAATGCAGGGTTGATAATCTTTCTGTGCTTGCTCCACTGTTCTCCCTCATGACTTGCAAGACCATTAGCTAGTAACTTTCCAAGCGGATTCGCATTAGGCTTTTGGAAGTCGTACATTTTGTTAAATACATCTCTAATCATATCAGGATCTGTTATGTTCACCCTTGGTGTTGGTCCAAACCAGATAAAAGAGTTCTTTCCTGCATGCGGAAGATATGAAAAAGTATATAAATATCAAGAATTGATGAGAATTAGCAACTTATTATAGTGTGTACTATTTGCTTTCGGAATCTTTGAAAGCAGAACTTTAAGTGTTTATATTATATATATAGGTATTATTGCCAATTTGAAAAATCACCAAAGTGAACATGGTGCAGGATAGTATTGTAAAAGGAACAGTGTTGTTAAATGGCGGCCATGGCCAAATGGTGTGCCTGGTTATTTTATGAATGCCATAGCCAATTTGTGAATCAATACCTGCCATAGCGAAGCAACAGACCACATAATCAAACTCTTTTCACTCAACTGACACCTCATGAACAAACAAGGAAATAATATCATTTTGAATCAGGCTAGTAACATATTGGAAGGAATAGCAATGTTGTAATGTTTCGAGCCTGCTGCCCAGCAAGATCAGTGATCAAAATCACAATCATGAAGACTATGAATGTTAATGATTAACATCAAAGTTTGATAAACCATAAACAGATGTCATTCATTTCAAAGCAATAAGTATTAACTACATACTCTCTCTGGTCACATTTATAAGCAAAAAACAATTGTTTAGGTTCATTGAATAACTAATGTATCCGGTCTATATAAAGGTTAGATAAATTAATTATTGAATGAACCTAAAAAGTTGTTTTTTGCAATGTGACCAGAGGGAGTAAATTGGATAAGAAAACTATTCTATGAAAACATGCTATCAATTTAAGAGGAAATTATACCCTGATAATGTCAGTTTAGTATCAGTCAGTAAATGCAATTTATGTGTTGGTATTTATATTGGCCTTAATCAAAAAATTTGGTTCATGATCCACCCCTTAACTTTAAGTGGTGGAAGCTGATACGGGGAATTACAATGAGAGTAACCAACAAAATTACTTAGTTGGAAATAACAGTACTGAGAAGTCAATTAGGAAATAGGATGGTTGTCAATTAGTAGATAGTTGAATGCAATGCAATTTGTAATTTGATGGCGGAAACCTGATAGCAGGTGACCCAATGGATTTTGGAGGCTCTGATGTCATCTTAGAAATTGTGGTTGGCCCCAACACAACTCCTAACGCTAGGCTCAACACTATTCGGTTTGGTGCGTGTATAAATGGTGGGTGGCTCAAATTGATAAACTATGATACCATGTTAGATTTTGAAACTTTGATACCATTTTATATTTTGATATTGGCGCTAACTCAACCTTACAAACTGGCTTGTAAGGTGAGGGGTGCCTCTTTTTATAAACTCCTATCATGATTCCTATCTTTTCAATTTGGGAATTAGGTTTTTCCGAATACACCCCCCACTTTCATCGTTTTTGGGCTTGGTTTGTGTATAAATGTTGGGTGTCCTGCATTGATAGACTCTAATACCATTTTGAAATTGAGATTAAGTTTAACTCATCCTTAAGAAGCTGATTTCTGAGATGATGATTGTCTCTACTTGTAAACACATTGTTGGACCTTCTCTCACTTTACACTCCTCACTGTTTATCTAAAGAAATAATTCTCTCTTATTTTTTATAGAATTTTACAAAATGATTTTTTTATTACTAACTAGTATAGTTGAGGGAAACTAAACTAGTACTCAGTTGTTACTCTTCATTATATAAATATATTCAAATTCTCCTAGAGTTAATGTTCATTATAAACAAGTGATGCAACTAAAAGATGTCTACATGTGAATCAATCATAAAAATAATAAATTAGAAATGAAAAAGAGGAATAAGAAGAGACATACCATGTTTTGCAACACTTTGTTGGACAAAGGAAAACACACGAGGCACAATATCATCAGAAAGATTCATGGGCTTAGATGTTGCTTCCTTTCTCATCTTAAGAAGATCGTTCGTGTCTCCAACTAAAAGCCTATATGGATTCCCTTTTAGTCCTTGTTCTCTTAGGAATTTCTCTAGCTTCTTTGGCTTCAACCATAACCAATTCAAAATCCTCCATGCCAATATGAGAAAAAGTGTCAACAAGGTGAAGAGAATTATGGATGTAATTGTAGCCATTTTTGTGTAGAGTAATAATTGGTAGATGAAAGAAATTTGTTGGGGAAGATGATAATATAATAAGATTGATTAATTTGGTTGTTCTGCACTAAATACAGTCCACACCATATGTCATTGAAGTCTTTTGGTCGGTTTCGCATTTAAGATAAAGACAATTATCAAATAACATACCTTTTTTGGATTTGTTTTGAAACTAGTCGGCCGCAGAATAATTTTTATTTTAACTTTTTTTTGTCTAGAGAGCATATTAGTTAGAAACTTAGAATCCACCGTGAATAAAAGAAAAGTTTATGGTTAAAACTCCGACATTTACATAGTATAATACAATATCTCGATTAAATGAGTTATGTCTCTAGGGCGACTGTCGCAGAATAATTTATTCCCAATTAATTAGTCATATTGGAATGGCTTAGTCTTTTTGGATTTTCTTAGAGCATCTTCCATAATATTGAATGGTTGCGATTGTATACTAAGTGGTTGGTAGGTATGACAACAAAATTTATATATGCGGGTACCTGTTGGAACTAAATTCAATTCGATGGGTTTTCTCTGTTTTGAATTGGTTTGAGTATGAGTTTGAGTTTTCTCCGATTTCAAAACACAAATACGAGACGGATAATGTGATATAGGTACCCACCCCAAACTCATACCCAAATCTATCCCAAATGTAGAAAAATCAATTTATTGGTCCTTATATATAAACAGAAACTCAAACCATAAATTATTCCAGTCAAACAGTCAGAGTCTCAGTCTCTCCGGCTCAGAGTTTTCTCTATTCTCCTAAATCGTGTCAGAGTGTCAGTCTCTCAAACGACACTCACTTCTCTATCTTAGTCTCTCTCTTCTCCATAGCCATCAATCTTCATCATCTCTTTGCAAAATAATGCATTGCAACATTGCATCTAGGACAAAAAAATACTTCTTTTTTATTATAAAAATTTGTCCACCGCGGGGATACCCAAACCCGTCGGGGACGGGGATGAGATTCGATTTCTCATCCCCCATTGAGTATGAGTAGGGTAACGGATAAGTATATGAGAGTAGGGTATGGGGACGGGAAAAGTAAAACACGTTCCCACCCCGCCCCATTGTCATGCCTACTAGTTTATCCTATAGTTGTCGGACACTAAGTTTTCAAACATTTAATGTTATATCGCCAACAAAAATAGCATAGGACAAATGAATAATTTTGATTTGTATCAATTTAGCACGGCCTACTCTACTCACCTTTATTGGTGTGTCTATAAGAATTTGTCTTTTTTAGACTAATTATTGAGTATCACGCCAAACCAATAACTTTCAATAGCAAACTAAGACTTAAAACAATGTTTAATATGAGAGATATTTTAAATTTCCATATTCCTTTAAAAAAAAAATTAATTTCCATATGAGGCGATTCACTATAGACTTATCCGGGGGAGACTTGAGAATATATTATTAATAAAATTACAAATCTACCACCATCTCTAATTTTGACACATGGTGTCTTTTAATTCTTTTTAAAATAAAAACTCCAAAATTTATTATTTATTACACATGTTGGAGCATAAGTTTTTTATAGCGTCGTTGGAGATTTTTTTTTTTTTTTACACATGTAAGTTGTTTGTCATTAATTAGTTAGTTAATTTCTTATATCTTGTAAATAAAAAAGGGGATAACTACAATTTATTTATTATAATTTATTATAAAACATCATAAACAATATAGACATTTTTGACTAGAGAATTAATTAAGTTAGTGTTTTTTTTAATATATGCATGTTTCATCCGGAAGAAGCACTCAGGACTGCATTGTTGTTGCTTCTGAAGCAGTTAACTTATCCGAGAAAAAAGCTTTTGGTGGCAATATTGATCTCAAAATTGACATAAAAAAAGTCTTTGACACTCTAATAGACTTTCTTTGACACTCAATTCAAATGTAGCACGCAATATAATATAGAAGAGGCATTCCCCTAGGCCCTACAAATACAATGAAAATGATACGATGCCTTTTCCACACTATAATTTGTGGAAAATGATATGAGCTCCATGTTTTGGATTAAGAGTGAATACAGTTGTTGGAGCATGAACATAGTTAGGGGAAAGTTCAAATGAGAAACATTGTAGAAGCTGTGACAAAACCATCTTTGCTTCTAATAAAGCAAAGTTTTGCCCCATGCACACTCTAGGACCATAACCAAATGGGAAAAAACAAACTTGGCCTTTTGTTGCTTTTGCAATTCCTTCAGAAAATCTCTCTGGATTGAACTCAGTGGCATTATCGCCCCAAATATCGCAATTGTGGTGAATTAAGAGTATTGGTAAGGAAACATGTACTCCTGCGGGGAGAAAAAGACTTCCAACTTTCACATCTTTGCGAGCTACTCGATTGAAGTAAATTGCCGGTGGGTATAACCTTAGAACCTCATAGAGAATCATTGTCACCTATAATACAAAAGTAAAATAAAACTTATATTAGGAGTAACCACCAGAAGAGGATTTAATCAATAGTAACTATGGCCAAAGTAAACCGTGTGAATCACAAAATTAGTATGCGAAATTATATAGCTTGGGTGCTAAGTTAGTCCTTGAAATTAAGAAATTGACAACAAAAATCTCTAAATTTGTAAATTACTTGTCATTTTAGTACATATGCATTACCTTCAAATGATAACGTGAAAAAATGAGTAAATTTATAATTTCAAGGATATTTTTTTTAAAATTTACAAATTTCAACGATTAACGAGACATTATCTTATAATCTCAAGTACTTAAATCCGGTTTCATTCACCACCTAACCTTAGAGAAAATGGTTGATGCATATTGTGAGTATTGTAAACTCTTAAATACTGAATTCGATTCTTACCCATAACATAAAGAGATTTCAATCAAGAGAAATTAACGATACGATGCTTACTATTTTAAGGCGACTTATTCCATCACTGTTAGGCATTTGGTTCCCAAAAACTTGCAAAACTTCCTCCCTAGCTCGTGCTTGCCAATCAGGATATCTACTCAACAATATCATTGTCCAAACAAGCAGAACTGATGTGGATTCTTGTCCTCCTAGATAGAATGCATTGCATTCCTCAAGTACTTCTTGGTCGTTCATTCCAACATTCTTATTGTCTCCATTTTCTTGTATTTCTTTCCGATTTGATTCCAAAAGTATACCTAGAAAATCGTTGTTTTGGACTTCACCAGACATCATGGCTTTCTTTCTTTTGTTGATTATAGCCATTAATGATGCTTGGATATCTCTATCAATTTCTGTCATCCTTCTGTGCGTAGTTGTTGGTAGATACCTTCAAATAAATCATATATATACTACTATGTTAGCAACGTTATAGAAAAATATGTTAAATTACTAATTTAAAGAATATGAAATAGACCTTGAAACAAGCTAATAAATCAATTTAGGTTTTCAAAAAGATCATTCCAGACTTAAAAATTCAAGATCGTTCCGTTAGTTTTTGGTCTTACCTCCATCCTGGAATGTAAACGTTGCGTAGTTTCATAATAAGTTGAGCTTGTTCTTTTAGAAGTTCAAATATTATTTTTCCTTCTTCATAATTGCTTCCAAAAGCCGTTTTCGAAATGACATCACACGTCAAAGTCTGAAGAAAAGACTTTGCGTCGATTTCAAACTTTCCATCTGAAGACATCTCTTCCCATTTTCTAATCATTTCATCACAACTTTGGGAAAATATAGGTGACATAATCTGCAGCATATGAAAACATAACAAGAGTGATAAAACTTAGTATAAGGAGTAAATCAAGTACAACATTATGTATTCTAAAGTTCTTAATTAATATGCTACTAAAAGTTTGAATTCGCAAGAAAAATTATCGACAAGAGACAATTTTGTGCCATTAAATTTAATGACGAGAGAATTGGAGACAAAATCTATTTTTAGTATCTTATGTTTGTCACTAATTTACTTCTTTAGTAGATGTTACTAAGAAATGAAATTTATAACAACATAGTCAATGGAATTAATATTTCATAACCTTCAATTTTTCTGTGTAGAAAGCAGGGTTGATAATCTTTCGATGCATCCGCCATTTCTCGCCTTCATAATTTAATAGTCCTGTGCCCAGTAGCTTGAAAAGGGGGCTCAACTTAGGTTTCTGAAAGTCATGCATGTTGTTGAAGATTTCCTTAATTTGCTCAGGGTTTGTAATGATCACTTTGGCATTTGTACCTTCCCATAAAAAAGAATTCTTGCCTACACATAATTTTTGTTATGTATCACAAACTGTTCAAGAAGGACTATACAGATAGTGACCTAAATCAAATGAGTTTGAGTTCAACCTTTTTTGGTGGCATTCAGGTTTCGAACCCCGAACCTTACATATAGTATGCATTATCCGTACCAACTGAATTAAGTTCACGGGGACGATTTTGAGTTCAACTAAATACATGTGATCGATTTTCACATTTAGAGATGTTTATTTAGTACTTATAATATAGAGAGAAAATAAATAGAAAATATGACATCATAAGTTATTTCCACACATGGACTCTTTTCTCCAGTAAAACTGTAGAATTGGGATGGGTAGCTGATTTAATTGAATTAATGGATTAAAGCAGGAACATATATAAGGTTAAATTTTCCAAATTACAGCAGGAACATTATATTGTACCAAATATAATTGGGTTGTGTAATAGCTATTTTAGCAAGCCTATGAGCAACTCAATTACCACTTCTATTGACAAAGTTGAAAGAGAAATTATGTAATCTCTGAAAAGCCTCACTTGGTATATTTCCACATCTGAAATGATATCTGAACCACTAGTTTTAAACAACTTTTCTGACACCTCTCTCATATTATCATTGTACTTTTATTCTCAGTTTCCTTTTTTTTTTCTCTATTGTTATTGTCCAATAAGAATAAGAGAAAAAAAAAGGTTTGTCTCTGTCGTTGTTTAAAATTGGTTATCAAAATATCTCATTCCCCTTCCCATAAATATATACAATTAATTTTATTTTATTGAATTAAAGTGAGAAGGACATCAAGGAACCAACACCAAGGACGGCCCCACGTTTATCACATTGAGGGCCAAGGCCCTCACTACTTTTCAATATTATTTTTTTACCTATATATACTACTCCATTGATGAATAAAGAGATGAATGGTAAAAGACCTATATTTAATAAAGGTTAAAATATGGTACTCGTCCCTGCAAATATGCCTCGTTTAAGTTTTGGTCCCTGTAAAAAAAAATTTGTTTTTTGTCCCTGCAAAATTTTTTGTTTTTTAAAATAGTCCCTCCAGGGACTATTTTCAAAAACAAAAAAATTTTGTAGGGATCTGTTTAAAAAAACAAAATATTTTGCAGGGACCAAAAACTACAAAATGGGTCCAATCATCATGTGCCACGTATGCAAATCATCACAAAAATGGGGTCAGGGACTATTTTAAAAAACAAAAAATTTTGTAAGGACAAAAACAAATTATTTTTTTTACAGGGACTAAAACTTAAACGAGGCATATTTGCAGGGACGAGTGCAATATTTAAGCCTTTAATAAATCAAGACAAAATTACACAATCCGTTCTTTAACTAAATTTTAGGTAACATTTTAGTCTTGATTTAATCATTTGCGTTATAAAATGAAAAAATAAAATAATCGAAAATTCCAAAACAATTCATCTAACTCATAAATGAATTCAAATCTTCACCATACAAACCTAGAAAAACAGATTTCATTGAAAAAATCTCATATAAAATAATACGGTATTGTCATTTTATAACATAAAGGACAAAAGAAAGATAAAGGATGAAAGTGTTACCTAAAATTAAATTAAGGGATAAATTATGTAATTTTGTCGTAAACTATAAACAAAATAAAGTATCTCAGTTCCCGAATTGCAAACCCCATTCTATTACTTCCTCTGTTTCACAATGAGTGTGGTTTAAAAAAATAGATGGTGAAAAAGAAAATTGATGAAACAAAATAGATTGTAGAAAATAAAATTGAAGATCCTATGGGAATTAAAGATACGTACCAAATTTTTGATAAATGTGATGAATAAATGTGAAGATGTGTGGTGTCACATCTTTATCATCTGATAGAGAATTAGTGAATATTGGAGATTTAGCATTTTCCATCATCATCTTAATCATCTCCCTTGTGTCTCCAACCAAAATTCTGTATGGATTGCCTTGAAGGCCTTGTTCTCTCAGTACCTTTTCTATTCTCTTTGGCCTTAGCCATAGCCAATTCAGAAGCTTCCATATCCATAGAAGAATCAAAGGTGCCACTATGAGAAAGAATGTTGCAGTTGTTGAAGATATTTCCATCATCATTCTTTGTTGGATAAGAAAATGGGCAGAGATAAAGTAAAGGTGTCAAGGAAAGAGAACTAGATCTATGAATGATTTAAGGGGTTGTCAGCACTTCAGTGACTTATTTATACTTCCAAAAGTATTAATTCACATTGCTTAAATTTTTTTAGAAGACCACACTTTACTTTTGCCTCACAAAGAAATCTCACCTTTTTTAAGAAAATAAGTAAAGTTTTTTCTTTTAATAAAGAAAATAAGTAGAGTTAAATTAAATGATTGCTCTAAATAAACAATAGATTTATGTCTTATCCGAAGAATTATGGATTGTCACAATTGAAAAAAACAATTGAGGGAATAATAGGAAGATATGACGGTTGATCATATTATCAATGATTAATATCTACTTTTAATATTGACCATTAATAATGTGAAGATCAAATCCTTCAAACAAAAATAATGTGAAGATCAATGGTCAAGATATCCACTTAGTTAAAAAAAAAAAAAGTTCAAGATCTCACATTATTTTTTAAATTTTTTATCAATTCAGACAATCACTTATTTTATAATTTTTAATATTAATTCTTGATAAACGCTTATGAATTTCTCTAACAAAGCAACTCATAAAAATATTACAAATAAGTTTAACAAATAATTATGTATCATTATATTTGAATAAAATTCACTTATAATGATACAATTTATCAAGTGGGGCATGCAAAAAGTAAAGAGATATACCAGGAGAAGAAAATGGGGAGAGATAAAGAAAATTTGTTAAGGAAAGAGAATTAGGTCTAGGAATTTAAGGGGTGGTTTCATCTTTAGCATTTTAGTGAGTTATTTATACTTCCAAATATTAATTCACATTGCTTTATTTTTGTTAGTAGAAAAAATTCTTAACAACTTAATGAAATTTTTTGGTGTGATCTATAAACATAATGCTCTTTTTATTTAGAGACTTTTTACTTGAATTTAACTAAAATCGCTGCATCAATTATTCTATTGGATAAGATCAAAAGGAAACTAAACCTCAGTTCGACAACTTATGTGGATAAGATAAAAAAGAAACCAACCCATAAAAATGGAATAAGCAAACTAATTGGATGTGAACGGAGGAAAGATAAGAAGTTTAGTTGAATTCTCAATTTTATCACAACCAACATAAGTTAAACTTATGAAAAGTGATATGCATGAATAAAAAATAATTATTATTATTATTTTTATCATTATTATCAGGTATCTAAAATTTGAATACTACAATTTAAAAACTACTTATGCAAATTTTTTCAATTCATACAACACTAAATCAAAGTCTCGTTACTTGGTGTCTAATCTTTCAACAACTTTCCAATTTTCTTTCAACTTCACACCATTGTTTTAGCGAACCTCACACACTATATGTGTCACTTGTGTTGCTTTGGCGGAGGTGGTTGGTTTGACGCAAATGTTTGACACTCAAGCGTATGTGAGTGTTATAAATTTGAGCGGTGTTATTTTGACAACCCAAAACCTACAACTTATTCCACACCATGTAACCCTCAAGGTACAATTCAAGCTAGCACGCATTCCAAGGTAAAACAAAATGTTTAAAAAATTCAACTTATATTACCTAACCGTAGTAAAATACGGTGTGAACAACCAAAAGAGTTGTTCATTTATCATTTCTGAATAAATTTTATAGTACGGTTTGTTTTTTAAAAAAATTAAGGAAAGAGGAAATTTATTAATTAGATTAAGACCAATGATCATTTTATAATTTTCGTACAACAAATTAAAATTATGTTCATCGAAATGACGATAGACTGACACCTCATGAATCACAGTACCTAGATTAATTTCAACTAGTAAATATAAAATTCAGTCTTCACTTTAGCTTTTAAAACATCTAGATCTACACCCGTGCGACACATGGGTCGGGTCTGATGTAATACCTAATACTATGTCGTGATTCACTATTCATAAAAATGTTAATGTCGTGATTCACTATTCCTGAAAATGTTAATGTTGTTGTTTATATTGAACTTATAGTCGGTGAGAAACATAAACAACAAAAAACATTTAATATCTAAAAGTATATACAAATGATCACACATTTCTAAAAAATTCTCGTAAACCACATTTGATGCAACGGTATCATCTTCATTGGTTATCAATATCTTCAAACATTTTCTTGATGTCACTCTTAAAATTGCAACATATAATTAACCATATAATAATATTGGTGTCGGAAGATATACTCTGACATGTTTAAGTGATTGTCCTTGACTTTTATTAATGGTCATTGCAACCTTGATTCCCATTGAAAACTTCCTTGATATATGAGTTTCGTCTACCTCTCTTCCACATATCACTTTATCATGATTCAGTTTCTCTCTCTGATTAATTATTCTTTCCGTTTTTTCCTCTTTCTCATTTTTCTTTCTCCATTATATTTCTAGATCATTTGTTTGTCTCCCACTCTTCATCCATTATTTTCCATTTCTACACATCTCCAAATATTTGTTCTTAGAGAGTTAGAATTTGAGGATAAATTTTTTTATTTCATTGGGTTGTTTCTCATCCATCTTTCTTTTCAAATTAGAGGCACATTATGATCAATAAAATATTTTGTTAGTGCGATAATTGGATATATGCACGAATGGGAGAATTGGTCTCATTGTGCGTTAATATCATATGTCCTTGGTAAAATTAAGTCATTTTTTGAAGAAAAATAATAATATCTTTTAAAATTCTTGTGCATGAAGACTACATAAATTTAATGTTAAATTGATTGGAAGTGAAATAGATAGTGAAAAGAAATTAACCTCTGCGTGTACGGATTTCGTAGAGCTTCATATATAACTATGAAATTGACTATATTTTTACTTTTAAACTTATATTCAGTATTATGTTATCATACTAACTCAAAAAGCAACAAAAACATAAGATGGGCTACAATAAAAAAGAGAAATCAAAAGAACAAATATATACAAAAGTCTACACCAAAAAATTGGTCATAACTACAAAGGTTGTTAAATCTATGAAAATGAAAAGGAAAAGAAATTGCTATGTGGTAATCGAAATAAAAAATAATTATGAAAAGGAACGGTTATGTGGTAACTGAAAGAAAAAATACTAATAAAAAGGAACTGTTATGTGGTAATTGAAAGAAAAAATAATAATGAAAAGGAACTGCTATGAAAAAAGGAATTGCAATGACGTTTATGACTTTTAAAAAAATGAACTTTTCATGTGCTACCTGATTCAATTCCTTGCAGAACTTCTTTGTCATAGAAATTAATCAGACCCGCCAAAAATGGCGGGGTTATGGTTATTAGGTTCAATTGCATGATGGTGAGAAATAATTTAGGGATTGTGAGATTGAAAGAAATATGACCCAAGATTTGTGTTGAATGCATAACATTGAAGAAATCATATGTTATCAAAATCATTAGTGCCCTGGTGGTAATAGTTGTTAAATGAAAGCATGAGGTACCTGGTGGCAAAGTATTACCTTAGAGGTGAAAGATGAAGAAAGATGAAGATACAATCATAAATTACATGGTTTAAATATCTTGGGTCCATGGGAGAAAAAAAAGAGAAATATAAGAATGCCTAAATCATCGAATTCAAGTTGGATAGTCAAAATGCAGAAGAATCTCATGCGTTTTATGTGATAGGAAAGTATCGATCAAAGTTGAGTTGGAAATTTTATTGGATAACTATAAGACCGACGATGTTGTATGGAACAAAGATTGAGGAAGCTTATTTGTTTTTAAAAATTATTATATATCTATTTTTAATTATTGGTTGGTTTTTTACTCTTTAGAAAATCATTATGTGATGCATACGTATCAAATAAAACAGTCTAAAATGGAAATAATAATGTTAAAATTCATGTTAAAGTAACTACAATATCATTGATTTTTTCATATTCATCTCTAAAAAATTTAAAATATAAAAGTGCTTCCATTCAATTTTTGAAGAAAAATAAAAAAATATAGTAAAAGAAATTAATTTTTTTCTTGAAAGAACAAGAAACTAAAATATTAAAAAGATATTTTCATTTGTTTTTTTTATCAGTGAAAGAAAAAATGTCTCATTCTGTTGTCTAATATTTACTTTTCAATATTTAGTTTAAAAAGAAAAGATCACACTACATTCTTTAAAAAAAAATAAAATCACACTACATATATTTTGTATTTTTCTTTTCGCATAAACAAGGTATTTGCGCATAACTATAACGACAAATTCTCAGAGTTGTGCATGCCAATGAGCAGCAAACTAAAGGTCATTCTCAAAAGTGTTTAATGGTTTTTTTTCTTCTAAAAAATCTGAATTTGAACTTAAATCTCTTATTAAGTTAAAAAAAAGACTAAAATTATATTTTTAAAGTATTTATTTTAACGATGAAAGTTAATATTGTTGTTAATTTTTTTTTTTGAAACAGCATAAATTAATGGAAAGCCTTGCACAAGACGTGCATAGGGCCATTGTTACAAAGGCACAAAAGAAACAGAAAAACGAACCAGCCACAAACCGGCTGTTCACCAGCGAAACAAAAAAACTGCTGTCACACAGCAGAAAAAACAAAGCAACCGGGTTGTTGATAGCAACCAAAAACAGATAGACCTGGAGTAGCAGCCCAAAAACCTAACCACCGCGCCAAAAAACCCCTCAACGCCTAGTCAAGAAAACTCTCGGGTTCCATGTCCATTCATAGAAGAGGCAAGACGGTATCCTTAACCTACTCAAAACCCAACACCAAGACAAAGCTATAACCTCATCCACTACCTCAAGAAAATGTTTCGCTTGATTGTTAAAAATCCTCGCATTCAAAGTAAAGGCAGCATATTCAAAATATTATTTCAGATGAGAGAGGCGAGAGACAGAGAACTCAGAAGCGGCGGCCATGGCTTCCGCTGTGGACGACTGCAACGGTCCTATTCGCCGGTTGAGAGGTTTCCTAGGGGGGGAAGGGGGCCAAGCAGGGAGCCATATATGGGGGGG
>Ga0315914_1002193_pt1 | contig 29909 bp, 10 predicted proteins | sample MpolenodulesMG_FD_203920 | JGI IMG/M metagenome (GOLD analysis project Ga0315914, IMG submission 203920) | Medicago polymorpha root nodule microbial communities from Los Angeles, California, United States - elongated nodules | ecosystem: Host-associated > Plants > Roots > Nodule | place: USA...
ATATTGATCTAGATTTGATACTTTGTCTATTTTTGCAGGTTTAAGTGGTTTTTCAGTAGCCAATTCAATACTGCGAAGATTGAAAGAAAAATGATTATGTAGCTTGAAAGAAAAAATTTACAATTGAAAGTCCTATGAAGAATTATATTATAGTATCAGATTTTTTAGGAGTTATGTTAAAGTTAGGAGATTAATATTGAGATCTGCAGAGTTTTTGGCACTGCTTCTCTTCTGCAGAGTTATGTTGCACCGGTTTCTCGATACCCCAAGGCTTCTTATTTATGTTTCATGCAGTCATTGGTGTGCAGGGTATTTGAGATCATTTAAATGTTTCAATTGCATCTTCCATCTTTTTGAATATCCTCTTTTCTAAAAATAATGCGTACAGTCAATTAATAATGCTCCAAAATAGAACTTCAGTTTGTTACTACATACTTATAGTATTGTAGACATTATTAGAATAAAGGAACTTGCTAACTGGTTATAATTTTCTACTATTTTGAGTTTTGATTTTTCTTCATGCTTCCAATCTCATTTTTGGTGATATCACAATTTACAACAACTATTGAATAAGTTTTATTATCTCTAGTTCAATTCAAGCATTTTAATTGTTAAGTCTGATACAAGTTTATTTTTTATATGAATAAAAATGACCATTCATGCTTTGTGGTTTTGAATATAGAGAAAAGTTCCTAGAACAGAATGTTTAAAGCTGCATTGGAATTCAGCTCTAAAATTTCCACTATAAATATATAAATGTTTTTAAACTCAACTGACTGGCATCTTACACACTATGCCATTCCTAGATTAAAATGTCATGTCTTGAGAAATTTATCTCAGCAAACAACAAGCTAGATGCAACAACCACAAGTGAGAGCCCATACTCCTACATTATTGTCTTTATGAGATGAAGGACATTGTAACTTAAATGAAGGTTCAAATACAGTTCTTACACATCCAAAAAGAGCTCATATGTTTGACTGTAGCTTTACATTAATATTTGGTGCTTCTTTTATTTTATTCGTTTGACACATTTTTTTACAGCTATTATTCTTCAATGATTAACATAATCTTTCATTTTATTTATATGAAATAGCTAACTAAATCTGAATGTTTTAATTGTCATTTTGTGGGTATTATTAATGAGGAAAACACAAGGATGATGAAGAGAACACATAATACGATAAGTAGTATTTTGTAATTTTAATGTAATTGATAGGCAAGAAGGGTTTTGTAAATTTACTACACCATGCCTCTAACAATCTATGGAATTCTTCTTTTTACAAATATGTTTCTCATAATGTTGACTTATAAACAAATTTTTTTTCTCAATTGACAATTTTTCATGTATACATTTTTGGGTTATTATGCAGATATGTTTTTTTTTTGAGTGCACTGCTATGTGTTGTTGAAGATGTTAATAAGCTAGAATTTGCCTTTGATATACTCAGATCAGATGTCTAGGTAAATGAAGAGGTCCAGAATTCAAAACGAGATACAAGAGTTGTATAAATTTCAATGATAAGGTTTAAAAACACAATGCTTTTTTCTTCTTCTTATTGCTAAAATGAATTTAATCTTTCTTTTGTTTTCTCTGATAATTCTTTTATATCCAAGTAACACAGATATTTGGTCTTCCATTCTTGCTTCCCATGTCAGCTTCTATCGTACCATATTTCATAACAATTGATTTAAATTGTTAACTGTTTTCTTATTAATGTGATGCAATTTAAGTTGTACATGCTTTTTCATATCATGGTGTCAAACTTTGTTTTAGATAATTTCTCTTGGGACATTAAGCATTTTCCATTTCTAACATCATTCTTATGTTTTGCTATTAAACTCCAACACAAAGATGTTATACATAAAAATTAATGATTTGTAATTTAAAATGGCAAATTTTAACTCGCTATATTAAGTCATGTCAATACGGGTTGACTCATTTGATAAAAAAAATTGACATTGACATAAGGTTTGGATCAAGTCTCAAAGGAGACAATTTTTATTATAGTTGTTTTATACTTACAATGACTAATAACGAGTTATTTCAAGAAATTGGTTGAATACGTCAAAAAAAAATGGGTTGAAAATACTGATAATTGATGAAGATGGTCAAAATGCTAATGTCTTCAAATGTCGTTTATAGAAAAGTATTTTGTAACGTATGAGATAACTAATTTACAATGTATGATTTTCAAAATATATTAATGTCAAGATGATATGACTAATGTAATACATTTTTATCATATGACCTATTTCACTATTTATTTTTTATTATGGTATAACTTATTTGTGCATGTTTTAATCGGTAAGAATGCACGGGTTAGCGATCTAGTGGTTCATAATGTCCTCACCAGACAACAAAATGGTCCATAACCTAGGTATAGGCACTGAAAAGAAAACTTAAATGGGTTATCATGTGTGTGCCTCTAAGCAAAGCAAAACAAAGATGGTCCCACAGAAGAAACCCATTGAGGGGGGCAAGAAATACGTGGCATGATGTGGATGGACCAAAGGAGCATCAGAAACAAAAGCAGTGTTGCAGAGAATCAGACCTCACATTCGTATCCCCCGGACACGGATGCATAAAGCCAGTAAGCCCAACTGATCAGTGATAAGTGATAACACAGCTCATATTCATGGCACCTCAAACTCAGGACAGGAGTATAGTACTTACTTCTTCTGTCTCTCTGTATCTTATTCAAAATGAGATTAATTTCTATTCACATGGTCAACATTGTATCTGAATTATAACTATGTTGTGTCAATGTTTTATTAATTTCTTAAAGCATTGTTACAAATACTAATATATGAAGATATGTAATTAAATCATAAATGCACCTTTAAACAATTTATGTTGGCCATGTATATAAAAATGATAATTAATCCTAAATCACAACCAATTGTACATGTGACCTAAAAAAAAAAAAAGATAAAAATCAAACATTGACCGTTTTTAATAGTTGGTTTATAATAATAAGAGAAACAACAAACACAGATGAAACAACAAACACATTTATGTGATGGCAAATGATTTATAGGTCTACTCAATACTTCTCACTCTGCGTTTTTTTTTTTTGCAGTTCGGTTTTACGCCCACACGAGGATTCGCTAGATTGTTTGTGGTAGTGATTGTTTAGAATTTTTTCTTTTTATACCACTTATGTACTGAATCGTTGTATCACCTGTTTCAGGTTGTTTTGGTGGTTTAATGAGTCAGATAAAGAAAAACATATGTATACTTTAATTTATTTCTATTTTATAATATCCATGTTATATAAAATTATTTAAATTTTACTTTCAATACCAGATTTAGGCTTTTAAAAAAAAAACTGATTTAGGCTTAAGTATGCGAGTGATCCCTACAAGTAGGAATCGTTTGACTTTTAATCTCTGTAGTTACAAATCATTTCAATTTGATATTGCAATTTCAGATCATTTTAAATCTAGTCCCATGGTCCATTTTTTTTTGGGTGAAGTGCACATTTTTGCATATGTGTCCCTCCTGATTAGGTTTTGCACTAGTGTAATTTGCCTTGAATGGACTAAATTGTCCTTATGTCACAGATAACTCATATAAATGACTAAAATGCACTTCTTCTCCAATTTAGGGTTATATACACAAGCAACACCTTGCTCGATGAAGAAGATGAGGTTACAGGTTTCCTAAAACTGCAATTGTGGAAGCAAACATCATTATTGCTTCGTAGACTCCTTACTTTGTTCGAATTTGTGTTTATCCTTCCCTTTTAGAGTGCGATCCTTGTTTTTTTTTTTTCCATTCCCTTTCATTTCATGTTTCCTTTGTCAACCAGTCCAAATGTCATCAAACATAGAAAGAGTTCCTCTGTGTCAATGCAATTTACCCATATTGGTCAATATTGTTCACACAATTGAAAACGAGGGGCAAATACTTTGGAGATGTCTAAAATGGAAAATGAGTTTATTTTGTTTATCTTCGTTTATTTTTACACATTCCTTTTCGAATGAAATATAAACAAAAATGATAGTTGAAAAGTCAATGTATATGGTTAAAACTTTAGTCCACACATATCAACTTTTTAACTATATTTTTGCTTATATTTCATTCCAGAGGGAGTATAAATCCGTACTCCTCCTCGTCTATATTATAAGAGAAAATCCACTTTTTAAGTTCATTCAATAAATAATATATCTAATTTTTAATATAGTTTAAATACATTATTTATTGAACGAATATAAAAAAGTGAACTCTATCTTATAATAAAGACAGAAGTAGTAATATATAAACGTTCAACTATATATATATATATATATATTCTTAAAAAAATTGAATACACATAGACTAGTTAATTATAAAGTTGCATTTATATATTCGGTTTAACGTCGATCCTTCAACATTTAGAAAAGAATAAAATAGATTATAATAATTTAGAGTTCGTCCAAAAGATAAACAAAATTTGTTTAAAAATCCTTCCAACATATAGAACTCAAATTATTTTGAATAATTCCTTTAAATTCATTAAACACTTGAGCCTAAATAATTGGTTGCATTTATATACGCTTAACCTGATCGACATGAATTAAATCCTATGATTAAATTCCTTTATAATAAATAATAGATTGATACAAATAATCGAAGTGTGGGCTTTAGAACTTCTCTTTCTTTCTTGTTTGTTCATTCACAATCTCACAACAAGCAAGAAGAACTCTCCATGGCCTCCCAAGCAAGCCTCCTCCTTCAAAAACAGCTCAAAGGTAATCAATCTTTTTCATTCATCGCTTATTTCAATTTCGCGTGAATTTTCCGCTATTTCTTATTATCCTTACTTTTTCTCACAGATCTTTGTAAACACCCCGTCGATGGCTTTTCCGCTGGTTTAATCGACGAAACTAACATTTTTGAATGGAGTGTAACCATAATTGGGCCACCTGATACACTTTAGTAAGCAAGCTCTTTTTTAATTAACACCCTTTTTTAATTTTTCATTAATTTATATGATTTTCAATTCTTATTTTCTTTTTTACCTTATATAATGATCATTTATTGGATTTTCTGTGATGGGGTTTTGGATTTTTCACTAAAGATAGTTTTTTTAATCATACTTATTGGTGGGTTTTCAGAGTTTGGTTCAATTGGTTGGTTTTTGTGAATTTAAAGATGGTTTTTGTTTCATGAGGATTGAATTGAATATCAAGTAAAAGAAGTGATAGTGAAGGAGAGTGATATTTGAAGGATTGATAAAAAGAATACAGATTATGGCCCCTGTTTGGATAAACAACTGATTTTTGCAGCTTACAGCACATGTGCGTATCATGATAAGCGCTTATGTGTAAGCTTACATAAGTTATTTCGATGCTTATAGCACAATCACATATCATGATAAGCGCTTATGTGTAAGCTTACATAAGTTATTTCAATAGGAAAATATAAAATTAAATTGTTTTTGTATATTTTACGTGCAAAGTTTTGATAAGCTATCCTGGAGAGCTTATGAATATAAGCTGAAAAAAGCTTATGCGAAATGCCATAAGCTGTTTTTATAAGTTCCGCCAAACAGTCTCACAAAACTTATACCAGTTTGTAAGGTCAAATAAAACAGTTATGTTTACTTTATTTTCAATGCAGCTTCTCGGTTGCAAATTATTATACTTTCCTAGTTTATTGATTATGATATTTATTCTAGGTTTTTTTTTTTTGTTGCTTTCATTTATTTGCACTGGATTTTCATTAGCTGTAGGATTTGCTTTTTGTTCTTGTTTTACAATATATGCTCCTCATCATTAATTTACTTCCTATGATTGGATTGGTTTTGGACTTTAGTGCTTTAATAGTTTTTGTTTTGTTTACTTTCTGTGATCTTGATAACACCTGAGTTTGACTAACCTCTCAGCTTATTTGTTTGCAGTGGATTTTCCGTAGCTGTAGGATTTGCTTTTTGTTCTTGTTTTATCATATATGCTCCTCATCATTAATTTACTTCCTCTAATTGGATTGGTTTTGGAATTTAGTGCTTTAATAGTTTTTGTTGTTTACTTTCTGTGATCTTAATAACACGTGAGTTTGACTAACCACTCAGCTTATTTGATTGTCAATGCTTTCAATTTCTTGTAGTGAGGGAGGATTTTTCAATGCCATTATGAGCTTTCCGTCGAACTATCCAAACAGTCCACCATCAGTGAAGTTCACTTCAGAGATATGGCATCCCAATGGTTGGTTTTCTCTCTGATGCACGGATACATTAAATATTGAGTGTGTCATACTCGACACATCTTGTATCTGATACCCGTATTGCAGTAACATCCTATGTTTTTTAAGGAACAACATATTGTCGTTCCCGATACGTTTTGTATCGGATGCTCGTAACTTGTCCGTGCATCATTGGTTTTTCTCATTTGTGACATTTCTTTGGTTAAAAGAGGAAGTTGAATGATGTTGTTTGTTTGTATTTGCAGTATATCCTGATGGGCGGGTTTGCATATCTATTCTTCATCCTCCTGGGGATGACCCAAATGGTTACGAGCTTGCAAGTGAGCGCTGGACACCTGTTCATACAGTACGTGAAAACATAAAACCATAAATTCAATTCGTTTATTTCTGTAGTGTGATTTCTGCTTTTCATTATTCAATTGATATTGTTGGCTAAATCAATCAACTTAGTAATAGAAATGCAGATTAGCAGTGTCTAGTATTCGTTCAGCATGCTTGTATTTAATAGGGTGGAAACGGGCTAATCAAGCCCGGTTACGTAGCACGGACACCGCCAACCGGGCACGGGTACAATTCAACCCAGATATGTGGAGAAAAGAAAATTTTAAGCAACAATTTATTTACAAACTTCGATAGATGCAAAATACTTGTAAAGGAAAAGAAGTTGATCAGTTCTCATTAATGTATGACTAAAGCGACACTTGTGATCACAATTTACAGAAAGATATTTGTGATCATAACAAAAGCTGTGGGGCTTTTCTTTGTTTACAAGGGAGAGTTTCTTTTCTTTTGATGCAGATGTATATGATTATGTCATGTTGTATCCGTGATGCATCTCCAACATATCATGATCATTTTTTTAAAAATTAATCAGTTAAAAAGAAATTGGATACTTATGAGATATGCATCCAAGAGTATCCTAGGAGTATCAATATCCGACCATCACTCATTTTAGAGTATCTGGACGCTAGAGTAGAAGCTTTCTCGGGCATGAGCCCGTAATGTTAACCTGCTATAGACTTGTTGTTTAAGACCTGGCTTGCCTTTTTAACATAAAGATTTAATGCCTTACAGCTAATTTAACTGTAAGTCATTTCAAAGTTGGTTTGACATTAATAAATTACAATAACTTTGCTCAATGTCCTTGGGATATGCTATGCCACTTCTTGTCCACCACGAGTGTTTTGACATACTTGGTACTTGTAAATCTTTTAGAACCTGCTTATTTACTTATGAATAAATTCCACGTATGCTGTCTTGCAGGTAGAGAGTATAGTGTTGAGTATCATATCGATGCTTTCTGGTCCTAATGATGAATCTCCGGCAAATGTTGAAGCTGCAGTAAGTTTGACCATTTTTCTTATCATACTTATTTGCATCCTAGAGAAGTAAAGGCAAACCCATATTGATCTAGATAATTGTGCAAAGGCTTTGTTTTACTAATAATATTTATGGACTTGGTTCCTTTATTTACTAGTAAAACAAACCCATGTCCTTGGATTGCTTTAATGCTACATATTTTCCAATTATTTCTGTAGATATCTCTTTAAGATTGAGTATTTAATATAGTTCAGTTCTGATACGTTGATTATAACTACGGCGTGTCGAGAATGAGACGTGGAATTATATATTATACATGCATGTATGGTTTAATACTTCTCTAATAATGAGTAGATAAGAAAGTGGGATAATTTCTATGTTTACCAAGTTTGAGTTTTATGAGTGATTGAGTTCAATTGAAAAATTGATAATATCAATATAGTAGTTTAGGCATTACTCTTTAGGTTTAGACTTTAAACGAAACACAACTTTTGTAATTGTTGTTATGAAGCACATAAGAAAATATGAGAATGTTTTTTCTCTTGGCATGTTGGCAGGCTTGGCAATGGGGCTGGCAGGGACGGGTTTTGCTCAACACAACCCTCCCACCCTTCAAGAAAACACTCGACAACCCTACCTGCCACAAGTTCAGGGATGAAAATCCCAACTTAGTCCCACAAGAAAATATTAAACCACACCCCGCTCACCCTAACCCACGTTTTGAATACTTCGAATAATTAGTTATAAAAATAATATTTAGATATATTTGTACAACAATAATCTTATAGCTAATATATCATTTCAAAAAGAGTATAAGACATTTTAAAATGTGTTAAACTAGTAACTACTAGGCATGTCCATACTGATACGTGGAATGTCTTGTATGCAAAGGTCACTACTAGTAGTTATTATCAACGGACATCAGATTTGGCACCTAATATCTTTTGCCCGTTTTTTATAGCTTTCTTAAAATTGCATTTCTGTTGAGTGATTTTTCCTCTGTTTTAAGATTCCTTTCGGCCAGGCATTTCTATTGAGATCCCTACACTTGGCAAGGGATGTGTAGTATTAGGAATTTAGGAGCCCAATTGTCACCATTAGTGTTGTCAATTGCGGTTCGCCGAAAAAAGCTGTTTGTTCAACAATTGTATGTTTCATTTGTTTGAGTACCGAAGGATTTAATATATTATTCTGTTACTTTTTATTATGAAAATTTCTCTATCCTAAAAGTACACATTGCTGTTGCTAATATCCTGATTGATACAGTGCATAGCACTTCAATCTTGACAGTTTGGAATATTGTTTTGGAACTTTTACTTAGACCCGTGTGATGTTTGTATTGCAGAAGGAGTGGAGAGACAGGAGAGACGATTTCAAGAAAAAGGTTAGCCGATGTGTGCGGAAGTCACAGGAAATGTTGTGATTCACAGCCGGCCCCTCATATCTTGCTATTGTGAAGTGAAGAACATACAACTTAATGTAAGGATTGGTTCACTTGTTACTGTTGATCTGTGTAGACTTGCTATTGGAAGTTGACAGCATATGCTTCTTTCTTCAGTTGCACGTTGTTGTTGTTTTCTTCTCTACACGATCACTTGTTACAACTTTGAAAAACAAAATGTATTCTACGTGTTTTTGGCTAGTGTTTTGGGGGACCAGTAGTTTATTGGAAATTTAGTCCGTTCATTTGCATAACCTTTGCTAAAATTTGATATTAGGCGCCAAGTTTTGCCTTTTGCTTATACAATATTATGATATGGATGTTGCATTCTGATTTTATCATTTTGCCTTCTTTACTGGTATAATTGCCATTTTTGCTAGCATATCTTTCTAATCATGTAGTTGGTGGTAGATATCCCTAACAAGTTGATATTTCTCTGGGGAGACATCACTTGATGTGCATACCTTTATCGAGTTCGATTAAATTGTAGTAAAATATTTTTGTAAATAGAAACAAAATGCATTGAATGGGAGGCTGAGTCTAGCGTGGGAGAGCTTGATAGGTCTCCCACCGTGCGCGAGTGAGAAATAAGTTTTAGTTGATGGATACTGAATTTCTGTGGCTCTTAGCATACACTGAAAACACCAAATTCTTTTTTATATTTGATTCTTACTTTCTCGATTCTATCTCTTCTCGATCTTTGTCCTTTCTTTCTCACCCAGCAACCCATATCTGCCATCCTTAATCATGTCGAGATTTTTATGTCCATGAATACACATCTGCCATTAATACAGATGAAAACAAAGATGAAAAATGCTATAACATTACAGAAATACAGAGGTTAATCTGAGCACACACATCCATATTACTTTTGTAATAGGATGTTTTGAAGGAGGAAAAGAAAAACTCCAAAACCAAGTTTTACATAAATCCATGTTTACATTTTGTTACTCACTCCCTAATTTTGTTTACATCGGACAATATGGTGGAAATTTTTTTAGGGAATAGTTCTTCAGCTTAAACAAGGATTAATAGTTTGAAAGGATTCTTAAAACTATTACACAATAACTTTGGGTTGTTAAGGTGTAGACGGATGTACGTTGCACTTGCCACTTTTTTACTAGAATTGTGCTCTTTATCCAACACATTTTGCTCATTCTCAACTGAAATTTCAAAAATACCCCTGCGTGACTCATGCTGCGGGCATTATGGGAATTTCATTTGGGAACGAGCAGTTTTGGTTGGGTAAAGAGCAGAATTCTTTTTACTAACCCGTCCTGAATAATAAGTTTCACTTGCTCACGCTAGAACGCACCTAAATGGGATTAATCTAGTTGGAACAAATTATATGGTATACATCGATATTATTTGGCAAGATGTTTTATGGTTCAATCCCGTGTGAATTTACTTGCGTAAAAGTCCTATTTATATTTTTTGCAGGTTTTACATGGAGTTGTCTATAGTTTTTGAAATGACAAATGTTAGCGTGAGTTAAACACACTACCTCCTTACAAACTAGCAACTTTTGGTGGCACCTCCATTTGCAAAATGTTAATCTTGGTGGGACATAATTCCCACTTTTAGTAGCCTAAACTGTTTTCGTCATTGGTTTCAATAATCATGTTGTATGCTTTTAAATTTTAATTTAAAAAGGATATACGTTGTTAGGGACAAATTTGTATAGAAAAATTTTCGACTAAAATTTACAGTAGGGACGGATTTCTGGGTGTTGCTTAGATTGAGCAATACTATTACATATTATTATCATTTTAAAATGTTAAAAAATTGATCATTTTATATACTTTTTCAAAAAAAAATTATGAGTAACTAAATAGTTCTATTGTATATGTTAAATAATCTAAATAAAGGTATGATATATATTATATGTAAATGAAAAAACTGCTCTTGCAAGATAACATATTTAATTTGATAAAAATATTAAATAATATTCATACTTTTAAGTTTTAATAGTTATTTTACATTTAAATATTCCAATTTTAATAGGATTATTTTTACATTATATAAATTACAAAATTACACTTGTGACAAAATCATACATATTTTTTTTTTAAATTATTATATTTAAATTTTATTTTAAAATGGGTAAATTAGTAAATTAATTTCTTATCATATCCTGCTGTATTCCCACTCTTTTCATATTTAGGATAAGAATTCGAACTAGTGGGACATAGGGGTGGAAATGGGCTAGGCCGGGCCGGGCTTTGTAAGGCCTAAGTCTCACCTACTTCAAAAATTATAGGCCTGAGCCTGACCTATTATCCGTCATAGGCTTATTTTCAAGGTCTGTCCTGACCTTTTTAAAGGCCTGATGAAGCCTGAAAGCCTATTTTACACTAAGGTCTAACAACATCTACAAGACTACCACTAAATAGGCCAAAACTTATGAAGGCCTAAAACACACAAATATGACTTATACTAAATAACAAATATTTACGAAGGGCTAATCACACCAATATACCTGCTACTAAATAGCCAAATCATATGAAAGCTTGAGTTTATAAAAAAATCATCAACATTATCAATAATGAAAGGTATATTATATATAAAAAGCTTAATAGGCCGGCCCGACAGACTTAATAGGCTTTTTTGTAAGCCTTAGCCTGGCCTATTTAAGTAAATATGCTTTATGAAAAGTTTGAGCCCGACCTTTTTATTAAACGAGCTGGGCCGAGCTGGGCTTTAAATAGGCTAGGTCGTAGGCCCCTGTCGAACGGCCTGGCCTGTTCCCACCCCTAGTGGGACATGATAAGATAAGTTTCAGGATTAATTTATCATATCTTGTTGTGTTAGTAAACTCTGAATTAAGACAAGATATGATACATTTATCCTATCATGTCTATTATCATGCGCATCGAAAGGACCATCAAATTATAAAGTTCAAAACTCTTCCAGCACAATTGTAAAATGATAATTATTGTCACTTTAAATAAAGTTTTCCCTTTTCCCCATACTTTTAAAAAAATAATATGATTATTATAAGTGAAATTATTATTTGTTGAATTAAATTTAAGATTATGTGCATGTCAATAAAGATTATTTTCTTTTGTCAAAAAAAATAAAGATTATTTTCAAAATATTTCTGTAATTTTAGAATTATTTTAATTGAGTTGTTAATAAAATTACAACAACAATAACTAAGTCTTATCCCATTAAGAGGTCAGCTGCATGAATCAAAATTATGCCATAATATTCTATCATAAACCATATTTTGGTCTAATATATGAATTGTTAATAAAAAAAACTAATAAGATATAATTAAAATTGAATTGATATTATTGCAAAATTACAAAATAAAGAATATACGAAGTTTCCTCAAAAAGAAGAATATACGAAGTTAAGTTTATTGAAAATTTTATTTTACATAAATAAAACCATAATGTTGCAGGATTATTTTAAATCAAACTTTTATACTATTTAAAATGTGCATCAAACTTTCTTCAGAAAAAAAAATGTGCATCAAACTGTTATATCAGATCCGTAAAAAATTAGATATAAATTAATATCTAGAAAACTAAATACTAATTTTAACACAAATTTAAATTTAAATAATTGGAATATATATTTAAAATAAGTATTTTTTTAGGGGAATATATTTAAAATAAGTATTATATTTATATTTAATGAGACACATATAGTTGTAAAATACACTTCCCGTCCCTATATCTAAGCACCTTTTTATTAGAGGCAAATGGTGCTTACATATTGGGACGGAGGGAGTATTTAGGATTTAGAGGATATGATTTGTGAGGAAGGTAGGGAGGTATTGATGTTTTATGCATCACATAAATAATGTATAATGTAAGGGAATGAATTTTTTTAATCTTTAAATAATTCAGAAATATGATTTCACCCTTTAAAATAATACATGATAGAAATTTATTTTAAAAATATTTGTCATCTAAATTTGTTCAGCTATAAATTTAAGCATAGCTTAGATTTTAATAAATATATTGTAATATAATTTAAACAATAAATTAACCTCATCAAAATGATTGGCAATCATTATTTATTTTATTATAAAATATTGCAACAAATGTAGAGAATTTTTTTTAGATCTTTTAGCATAAATTATTTATTTTATTAGATTCTGATATACGTACAATCTTTTTATTTTTATGTATTTAAATTTTAGCATAAATTATTTATTTTATTAAATTCTGAAATACATATAATTTTTTATTTTTATGAATTTAATCTCTAACCTTTCATTATATAATCTTAAACGTAATTCAAAAATTATTTTAGATTAAAATATAGATGAGCTCGTGTGGGTAGACAAGATGCACTATTGTATATGGTAGAGAAGGTGCACTACTTTCTTTTCTTACCTAAGATCCAACTGTATATATGTTTCCAAGAAAACCTTTCTAAATTCTAAATAAACTCGTCAGCGTTCCCCCAAGAAAGATTGTTCGTGGAAGAGTACATAGTGGGGGTCATTTTCCCCCTTTATTTATGTTTTTGGTCCAATAAAAAATAAGAAAAAAATATCATCCGCACATGCTTATAACTTTTTAACATTGCTAAAGGATAAAATTTAGGTACAATTTCTTAATTAAACATTTTTGTATGTTTTTTGTTGGAAAGTCTGGACGAGCTATTGTTGAGGACATAATGTGCTAAGCATCTAAGATCTTTTAAGATTTTGAAAATATGAGTTAATGCTCTTATATATTTAACATTAAACAAATTCATAGTCGACGTCAAATTAATCACTCACACTTGAACCCAACAATCTTTCTCTCAAGGAGTCTTCTACATCATATACTTGATTTAAACATCAAGACCACACTTATTGGGGTTTAGGGGAAATGTCGAGAGCAACACCAAATTAAAAGTATAGGACCCTCAAGAGGCACTTACACGGTACATCACGTCTTTACTTATCTATGACTTTAAATTCACAATTTTCTCAAAGTTTATTAAAATAAATAACAAAACAAAAATCAAGTTAAGAACCATGTGAGAAAACATATAATAATATGCACATAAATAGAAATGATATTTATACAACCATTTCTTTTACAACTTTTGTGACAACTTTATCTTTCATACTCATGAGTCACATTATGTTTTTACTTTTTTTTCTATTGTTTTGGTTTTTTTTACCAATACCTTATTTTCTTTGTAAATTTAGATTGTCCCAAAAGTTGTCATTAAAATGATTGTTCAAATAACACAACTCTAAATTTATTATGGAAACATAACTCCGATGGTAGTTAAAACACGCAATATCATTCTTCTCTTCACTTAGTGTGTGTGAGTTTCGATCTAAACTTTTGGAAAAGAAAAGACACTTGTACTAGTTAATAAATTGTTCTAGAAAAGACAATACAGGATAAAGTATGGCCGTTCAGCTTTAACTAACTAATTATAAGACTATTTCACCATGATAAGTGCACTAATGTTCCCCCACTTGACCCTTCCTAGCTCTCAAGGGAAACATTTTAACAATGCAAATGAAATTAAGTTAAGTGGAGATCTAGGTAGATCCCATTTTAATCTAATCGTGCATGGCAAATTCCTTTTATTTAGTTCAATGTCTCGCTCTGAGTTTCACGTTGAATCCAATGCCACTAACAACCAGCACAAGCACACACCAATTAAGACTTGTGATTTTTCATTTTAATAATGTTTTGAATATGACTTAGTTAGGTAAGAGTCTGAGGGATGTCTAATGATATAAGAATATTGTCTTACATATTGCACATATATACTATGTTGAAGCTGAATGAATGACGTCAACATCAATAAGGTGCGGAAATAAAATTTGTAAATTACAGCTTTAAACTTGCAAAGGTAAAAGTCTTTTTTGGTAAAAGTAGCTAAATGATTAACTTATGTAGCTATATAGTTAAGTCATCAAAATTAATAATAAGAAACAATGATTAATTATAAGAAACAATTGATTTTTTACGTTTATTGACTAACTAATGTATCTCGTTATAAATATAAACTAGCTACATCACTTACACAATAAACCTAAAACGTCAATTCTTTCTTATAATAATGACTGGAAAGAGTATATACAAGTTTAAAACATATAATTAGCACAATTCTTAATACTATATCCCTGTTTACTTCTGGCAACAAGTAATTAAAGTATCACTAACACATGTTGGAGAAAGAAAATATTTACCTATTATGGACACTAATCATTCGTCGATTTCAAAAGCTTTTTCTTCATTTGGCAATTCAACTGTATACGTTCAAAATACTTTTGCAAAAAAAGAAAAACAATACATGCAAAAGAAAATTAAATGAACCGTAAGGTCGTGTATAATATTTTTTTTTTTTTTTTTAAGTCAAGGCCTGTTAAATGAATTTTAGTAATGCATGGAAGAGAGATGCTAATGTGTAAACAAATTCGTGTAAATCCCACCAATGGGTTACGTGTGGCATAGAGAGCTCGGAGACTCAGGTTTCTGTCTTTTTCTTATTTCCATTTTACCCAAAGTTATCGTTATATCTCCTACTAGTAAATGACCTCAACGATGGAGTCTAACATTCCTATCTTTATTCAACGTTCTAGAAATGCGGCGAGTCTAAATTTGCTCCATTTATCGATCTATCTATTTACAGCTTATTTATGAGATAGATAAACACATCGATATATTAGAGAAAATTATATTTTAATAAGTGGATTCCATTGATGAGTCTCGTATATCACTTGTGTCAATATTTTTTATAAATGGACGGTAAATTGAGAGTAAATAATAGAGCAAATTTGGATTCACATCAAAGCAACTTAGTTTTCCGAATATAGATAAAAAAAGACCATCTCTCTAGTGGCATCTTGTGACGGGGAGATGTACATCTTCTTTTGTTTTTCAGTTCAGTTCACGTCTTCTTTTTCTTCTTTAATTCTATTTAATTTAATTTAAGTCGGTTCTTGTTTTAAAGGGAGAACAAATGGATAAAAATTTCGTAAAAAAGAGTAAATTACACTCTTAATTTTTAATGGAATTTGAATTTTATTTCACTCCTTTTTTATGTTAAAATATATACCCTCATCTAGTTGAAAAACTATAAATTTAGATAAATAAATTATTAGTCTCTATCATTTTAGTCATAACTTATCACACTCACTTCAATTTAGTCGCTAAACTATTTATGTAAAATATATATATATAAACAGTCCTTAAAATATATAAATTCTTCCGATTTAGTCAATGTTATTAAGATGTTAGGGATTAAATTGCTATACATTTTTATTAACTTATTAATGAAGGCGAGACTATCTATTTCACTACTAGAAAAAGAAAAATTTGAGAGGAAAATTAGTGACGGAAAAATTGAAATTCCTCACAAATTTCTTGGTCGCAAAATTTAGTGACGGAATTTGAGAGGGATTTCACGTTTTCCCTCACTAAATTTCCCTCACTAAATTTTTAGTATAATATTTTGAATGAAAAAACTACTTAATTTTGATGTACATTATGTATTTTCATTCTCCATTTAGATATTTCATAGTTAATATTCATATTTCATGGTTAGTATTTTATAATTTTTACATTAACAAAGTGGACGTGCTCGTACTTTGAAAATAATTCTCTTAAATGGGATTTTAACATAAAAGGATAAATTTTGATCTTCCACTATTCAAATTCATCCAATCTACAGTTTTCATGTATTGCTCTCTTCTTTTAAGTGGCAAAAAATCATTTTATTTTTTGGTCAAGGGTAAAAGACCATAATTTACTCTCATTTTTTTATAAGGTTTCACTCTATCAAATGAAAATCACACTTAAGTGGATCAATTTTTCCGTGCTTTGATAGATTAAAGACAAAAAAAATTAGGATTAGTTGACCGAAAAGAATACATTTATTTTTTTTTTTGAAAGAAGAAAAGAATACATTTATTGTGTAGTATATATATGGTCCTACGCATACATCACTTCCATTATCTATTTTTTAATCAACAAAATATTATTCAGATACTTTAGAGGAGGGTACCCAGTGAAGTACTCAGACCTAATTAATACATCACATCACATCCATTATCACCTAAATAAATAAAAAAAAATCCCAAATTGAAATTAATTACCACTTATCAAGTTATCACATGCTCTATTCCTCTTATATAATCCCATTATATAAACCAAAGAGCATGCAAGAGTACTCATCAGCTAGCACAAACCCAAACAAAATTAAAACCAAAATGGAGAGATCACCACTAAACCTTATGGTGAGTTTCTTCAACATTCCACCATTGTGGAGAGAGTGTCTCTCTTCAGCATTTAGAACCGCCTTAGCTTGCACCATAGTAGCTGGTGCAACACTTTATGGACCTATTTCAATTACAAGCCTAATAACATTCCCTGCATTTTCATACGTGGTTGTGATTCTCATTATCATAAATGATGCTACTTTAGGTGACTCTCTACGTGGTTGTTGGCTAGGGCTTTATGCTACAATTCAAAGTTTAGGTCCAGCTATGTTGAGTTTATGGGCTATAGGTCCAAATCATTTCTCTAAAGGAACAGCTTCTATTGCTGTGGCATTGGCTGCATTTGTTGTGGTTTTACCTTCTCAATCAACACATTTGATAGCTAAGAGAATTTCATTGGGTCAGATTGTGTTGGTTTATGTGTTGGCTTATTCTAATGGTGCTCATATTGATCCTATTATGCATCCTATTCATTTGGCTGCTAGTACTGCTTTAGGTGTACTTTCTTGTGTGGTTGCATTGCTTCTTCCTTACCCTCGTTTTGCTTGCTACCAGGTAATTTTATCATTTTCTTTCATGCTATGTTTAGAGACATTAATTACACTTTTTTTCATGCTATCTTTCATGCTCTTATGTCCATGCTATGAAATAGTTTATATTATATTAATGTTTGTATTATTCCTCTAAACACATACACACACACACACACTAGTATACTAGTAATATATTAGAATAGTCGAGACACCTTTGTTACTCATGTCTTTTTGTTGTTGTTGTTGTGACTTGTGCGTTCCATTCCATCGTAATGATTTTGGCTGTTTTAAGTGGCAAAAAAAAGCAGACCATATTTGTTGTGTTGTAGTGTATGTTATCATGTTCAAGTTTTGTATTTATCTCTCTCTCTCTCGGTAATTATTATTGCAACTAATTAATATGACACATTATTTTTAAATGTTTATTAAAAAATTATGGACATTAATTTGTTTATGACAAATAGATATATGAAATATGTCCTCGTGAGCTTAGCTCAGTTAGTATAGACAATGTATAATATATGCAAGATGTGGGGTTCAAACCCCGACCGCCAACAAAAAAAGATACATAAAATCTGAATACAGCAAAATCTTATGAGAAGAGATCAAATTACAATACATTTTAAAAATTAATCTAATTATCAAATTAATTGTTCTTATTGACTCTATCACCTCTACAAATTTTCATTAAATTTTAAACTATTTGATTCCTCTTCAAATAATTAAATATATAAATGTAAAATAATATATTTTTTTAAATATACTAGGTTCCTTCAAAATAAAAATAAAATGTATACTAGGTCATAAATATCAATTTGTCTTATTGCATAGCTACAAATTTGGACTCTAGTTGAACTTTGGTGGCTTCGTCATTGAGATGATATAGTTATAAGAAAAAAATCTAGTATTTCTTCTCGTATGAATAAGGATATTTGTAAATGTTTATTCAGACTTATCATTCGACATAAATATTTGTGTAAGTGTTTAGAAGAGCTTATCAAAAAAAAAAAAACTTACGATCCATCCATATGTTTTTGCATTTTTTTTCTTCTTCATAAGCTACTCTAGATTGCTTATCATAAGTTATTTTCAGCTTAGACATAGCTTACTTATTTCATTAATTCGTTCTTCGAATATTGTAGAAATAATTTATTCAAAAATCCTTATATATGAATAAATACCTAATTAAATTGTATATTCAATTGCATTGTTTTTTTTTTTTGTGACCACATGCATTGTTAGTATGGCACAAAATACTGAAGTTTGTTCGGTTTAATTAAAATTTAATAAGTAGTATAGTACTAGAAGTATTGTGTGCAACTCAGCTATCAGGCTAGTTTTAAAAGAGCTCTTATACATGAACCACCTTAGGTAGCATAGGCCCTTTTACATCCACACACATTTGTGACATGTGGTAAAAACATTGAAAGAAGAGATAAAAATGAGTGATGATGTGATATGAAATTACTAAAATACCCCTGATACATGGGATGTACATGAGGGGTGTATAAAAAAGGATGTCTACATATCTTTTTCCGGTTTAAAATTCTTGCTATTGTTCTATGTTAAACCTAATCATATCAATTTAAGCAATGTATATATTATATACTTTGAATAAGTTAAACCTCATACGATTTTAAGTGCACTAGTGACAAATATAAAAGTACAACTTGTGAAATTTTCAATCCCTTTAACAACATATTGGACAAAAATGTTGGTGCCATCCAGTAAACAATCATCCAAAGGTGATTTTGTGGCTGTAAAGACAAAATGAGTGTTGTTCAAAAGTTGAACTTGCCCATCAAACACCGAAAATTCGTTCACAAATTAATTATACTATTAGAAATGATATTTGTACGACTGCTTTGTGACAATCTTTTGATAACTTTCTCTTTCATACTTACATTATACTCTTATTCTCTCTCCATTGTTTTTGATCAATAAAAAAAAAAAAAAAAGAAGTTGTCACATAAGTTGTCTAAAATAAGTTGTTCAAATATCACAACTCTACACTGATATTGGAAAACATTTTCTAGAAATCTTTATGCCTGATACATTTGACATTTAAGTGGAATCTTCACGTCATCCATCAATCGTGTGCTTCCTCTTTTCCTTGTGAAGTACACAAAAGCAGAAAATTCTATTTTCATTTCTACACACAAAAAAGTACTTGCATTTAATTTGAGAAACATAAATGTAAATGTTAAGGTAGTGACTAGTGTGTTTTCGATTGATCCAAAACAATTTTTTTGTGAAAAACTAAAAATTATGAAAATATTATTACCCTTTGAATTGTAAATCTTGTTACTTTCTAGAAAACATTTCATACCTCAACATCCATAACGATATTTATACGATTATTTGGTGACAACTATCGTGACAACCTTCTATTTTTAATTTTTTATTGATCAACAACTATAGAAAGAGAAATAAAGAAAGAAAGTAAGCATATGGAAGAGACATTTGTTCAATAGTTGTAACAAAATGGTCATAAACATATCATTTCTCCGACCAAAATAAGGATAGGGTGTGTGGTATCAATTGTGCTCCCGTGTCAACTAGGTAACAAAGGATACATGAGTGACAATTTAATTCAGCGGAATGGAACATGACACGTAAATCATTAGGATTAATTGGGTGACGCTATGCTTCAATAGTTTGCAATTTGGAGTTTATATGGATTCATATGTTCAAAACCACTTTAGGAAAATAAAATAGAGCAATGTTATTTGAACAATCATTTCTTGTGCCAATTTGTTGAACAATCAAATTATACAAACAAATTTAGGTAGTGGCACAAAAATCAATGTAGTAGAGAGAAAAAGTAGAAAAATAATGTGAGTATAATAGAGAAAATTGTCAAAAAAAATTGTTGAAATATCATTTCTCAATAAAATAAAACAAAGCATTGAGTCGTACGGCATGCTCTCGATTCTGAATTTGATCTGGATTCTATGGTGGTCCCTCTATATCTCGTCTTCGTAATAATTTCACAGTAGTGCCAGTGTTAGTTATTATTAGTGGATTCTTCAATCATCATCATTTTGTCCCACGTGGATATCCCACGTATCTATTGAGAAGCTAAGCTACCAAGTCTTAGGACTATTTTCAAGATTGTATTGTACATGAATACGACATATATAAATGTAACTAATAAAAATTCAAAATACTTGACAAAAAAAAAATCAAAATACTCATGTTAAAGTTACTTTAATAGTATATTTAATTTATAATTAGTGTCCAAGATAAAAAAAATAAAATTGAATTAGTGTTGCTTTTAGTAGACTAAATGTAAGATTTCTTTAGAGATTAACAACAAAAAAAAACTCTACAGTCTAAATTTTGTTTCATGTTTGTTGCAGGTGAACAAAAACTACAAGCTATTGACAAACAATGTGTTAAAGAGACTGAAGCTTCTTGTAAAGGTAATTAGTGAGGAGGAAAATACTTCTGCACTTGGATTAATCTCTCGAGCGAAGTCTTTGGCAACTAAGCGAACCAAGCTCCTTTTCACCATCATGCGCTACCTAGTAAGTCCAATAAACTCATTTGGTGAAATCAATATATACACCTCCATAATGTTTCAATTAGGATTCTTTGTAGTTACCGATTGCACTCATTCCCACAATGAGTACATTGATGGTCGTTCGTTAGATTAAAATATGGCGATCAATACCTCAATTTAAAATACTAAACTTGAAATTCATACATCTAATTTTGGCCGAACGATTATCAATGTGCTGAATGCGTGCACTTGGTGACCAGAAAATTCAAATTCCATATTATTCTTTAAGTGTTTCCTTTATTTTACATGTGTATTAATTGTCTTTCTTTTTGAATAGGATGGCATGAAGTGGGAGAGGCTTCCAATTAATTTTTTCAAACCACATTACAATAAATTGGGAGAGAAACTTCAAGAGGTAGATACCAATCTAATAGGAATGGAATTGGCTTTAAGTTGCTACAAATCTTTCCCAATCAACATTCTTGACCAAGACCTTAAACATGGTCTAAACACACTTGAAGAGCATGTCAGCCTAACCATTAAAAATGCTAAACACTCTTTCCTTGGTGGTGGTTCACTTACTGTTCCCGAATCCAATGCAAAAAACATAACACATTTTCTTCAATCCCTTCATACCATTCCAACAAATCACCAAGAATTACCCATCTTTTTCTTCCTATTTTGTGCCAAACTCCTTCACATGAAACCATCAACCGAAGGCCCAACAAATGTCCAAGCCCAGCCCATTCACAAAAAAGAAATTTCGCACGAAGGTAAAGATAAATGGGCTGATTGGGCCACAAAATTGAAAAGCACAAATCTTCTCCCGGCAATTAAGTACTCTTTCGCATTGGGTCTATCGGTCTTCATGGGCTTATTGTATAGCAAAGAAAGCGGTTTCTGGTCTGGGCTTCCGGTTGCCGTAAGCTACGTTTCAAGTAGAGAAGCGACTTTTCGGGCCGCAAATGTCAAAGCCCAAGGAACGGTGATTGGAACTGTGTACGGTGTGTTGGGTTGTTTCGTGTTTAATAGATTATTGTCAATTAGATTCTTGTCTTTGCTTCCATGGTTCATTTTCACAAGTTTCCTTCAACGAAGCCGAATGTATGGACCTGCGGGTGGCATTTCGGCAGTGATTGGGGCCGTTTTAATATTGGGCCGAAAAAACATAGGCCCACCAAGCGAGTTCGCCATAGAAAGAATCATCGAAACTTTTATTGGGCTTTCATGTTCTATTTTTGTGGATCTTCTTTTTTGGCCCAAAAGGGCTTCAACATGTGCCAAATTTGAACTCTCTCAATGTTTGTCTACACTGGTTGAATCAATTGGAACATTGAGCCTAGTTGGCAAAACTGATTCTCAATTGGAAGAAAATCAAAGAAAACTTAAGGCCCAAGTTAATGAGCTTAGAAAATTTGTAGTAGAGGCAGAAGCTGAGCCCAATTTTTGGTTTTTACCATTTCAAAGTGGTTCTTATAATAGGCTTTTAGGCTCATTATCAAAGTTAGTGGATGTTTTACATTTTGGAGAACGTGCATTAAAATCACTTCAACAAGAGTTTCAAAGAAGTGATAATTTTGTGAATGAGGAAGTGAATATGTTACAAAGTGAACTTCTACATGTTAAGGAAATTATTTGCTCTTCCATCAAAGGCCTTGAAGAAATTTGCAAGATGAAATCATTCAAGTTTGTTGAGAAAGAGATTGAAAAAAAGAACATGTCTAGTGATGTTGAAATGGGAAAGTCAAGAGAGGATGGCACGTGGCTTTCGGGTTTGGGAGAATATGGAATAAGAGAAATCATAGAGACTTTTCTTCAAAGGTCAAGGGATGTTGTTGAGAAGTTGTATAGTGATGAAGGTGAGAAGGAGATGAAGAGTGAAGTTGTTTTGAGTTTGAGTGTTGTTGGGTTCTCTTTGATTGTGTGTATGGAAGGGACAATAGAGATTGAAAAGGCAATGAGGGAACTTGTTCAATGGGAGAATCCCTCTAGCAGTATTTAATTTGTGTGAGATATCGTGTAAGTTGCATGCTCTCAACAAATGAAATCGATCTTGTAAAAAAGAAATGAAATTGAAAAGGTTGAATTTATATAGGTTGTATACTTCAACATTCTCAACAAAAAATAATGTATGATGCATACTACAATGTATTGTTAACATCTATATCAAAAAAATTTGAATTGTTAAAATCTCTAAAAAGATTTGAACCTCTGTATATTTACATGATCAGTATCTTTGTGAGATTTTTCAAAAAATATCTTTGTGAACTTTTTCAATGTCCATAACAGGATGTGATGTAAAACCTGATCTTTCTTTTACGATACTTATATATATCCTTAAATAGTATATTATATTTCAATGATTAATAACATTCATTCATTAAGACTGTTCCGACGTATTATATATAATTCTTTACCTTTACCCGGTGGATTGTGTCATGTTTGACGGGCAAGTTTGTGACTTCACTTTTCATATCTGTCACTTGAGAGATTGTGAACTGTGACATTTTTGTTGGCCGAGCCAGTGAATACATTCGCCTTACAAGAGAGGTGTCCCATACATTTTAAGTTTCATGTCGTCAATGAATAAGTAAAAATGTGACATATACAAATGTCTAAAGATTTTAGGTGGGGATGAGACGTCTCCACCTCTTATGGTCTTTGAAAATATTGACATATTGTTTCTCCCCAGACTCCACCGACATCAAATCGAGGGACGTAAAGTCATGTAGAGGATCGACAAGTTATCATGGAATCAAGCAAAATCTTAATTAGAGGAGTGAATTCTCTGCTATCACTACATAATCTAGTGAAATCATGGCAAAATAAATAAATAAATGTATTGTTGGAACAATAATCAAAATTAGTTAAAAAAAATATTTTTGTCACCAAAGAGATTAATAGGCTGAGTCGAGGACTAGGTCGCTCTCTTTAAGACGTTTCGTGGCACTGTTCAAAATTGTGCAAGCCAACTATCAACCACAACGTCCCTAGGATAAAACAGCTCAACTACAACTGTATCAGAGTCCTATTGCACTATAGGATCTGTTCTAGAAATATACCTTCAAATATGGTGCTAAGACGACTCTAATATGACATTGATACCACTCTATTATGGTACTAAGACCACTCATATATGGTACTAGGACCACTCTAATATGGTGTTTCCACCACTCTAACCTCTAATTTCTCCAAGGGCATAAAACATAAAAAGATGAACTATATTCTTAAGATCATTCTTATTTTCCGAAGGAACACTTTATTTTGAAAGGGACTATGATCTTAAGAATACTCTTATTTCTGAAGGGACGAATTTTACCGAATGGACTATGTTCTTAAGACCATTCTTAATTCCGAAGGGAAATTTTAAACCGAAGGGACTATGGCCTTAATAACACTCTTTAAATCCGAAGGGACAAAAAACGAGGGAGAAGAAAAGAATAGCTCGTCAACACAAGTTAAAGGAGGGAGAAGAGAGAAAAATTATTTGGCAACTCAAGAGAACTTTTGGGGTGAGTATAAGCGAGGAATGAGAGCTCTATTTATAGGTTAGCAGTCAAAGATGAGTTTTAGATCCAATAGTTAAGATCATTTGACCATTACAAAATTAATGGTTTGACCTCACCTCATAAATGAGCAATAATCGAAAAAGTTGACATGATAATTTTTTAATTCACACTATAACACTTCATGTGTTCCAACATGTATCCTTTATTATAAAAGCCACTCTTGCCATGCTCGCTTTTTTTCCCTAATCCCTTGAGTTTTTCCCTCCCTAACCAGGTATTAAATGCTATGCTAAATCTGCCAACCACCCACTAAATCTCAGCCGTTGTTTATCTGACCTTTCATGCACCTCTATCAACCAATCAGATCCTTTGCTTTTACTCTTCTCTCTATATAAACTCTTGCATGCCCATGAATTGTCATACTTTGAATGTCCATCAAACATCCTCTTCAATATGGAAAGTGATGCACAAACACTCTTAGCTTTGCATTGTTTAAAGGGTACGAACAACACACTTCAATTTATGAATGTTTTCTCTTCATTGTTCTGTTTAAATTTATGAATTTTTTCTTCATGTTTCATTGATTGATCCCACTCTTTTCTCTTTGCACAACTAATTGCCTTCCGTTTTTCCCTCCCTCAATTGCATTTAATTCGCTCACAACTCTCAACTACCTGTTTTGTACGCGAAGATAGTGTGGGTTTCCCATGCAGGAAGTGTTTTTGTATTACCCGAAAAGACTCTGCATCTCCTCCAATCTCATTGGGTACAAATCTCATCATGGTTCAAATTTTTTCTGCCATTTATCCCTCTATAAATAGTTGTGTAGCCATGCGTTTTGTACTTTGCAAAAAATCCAATCCATTTAAACTAGTGAGGCATTGTTTGAGAGGTACATGTATATATGCTTATTGTGCAAAATAACAACTCAGTAAACCTTATTATAAACGCATAAAGTGAAAAGAAACTAACAAAGTTCTGTTTTTTTACTGTCATGTCTAATGTACTTTTGGTCTCTACGCAAGTTACAAGCTTTTGGTCGTCATTTCCGTTGGATTGTTTTTTGATTTATTTCTGTTTAACTTTTTAATTTTATGAAAGACCTGATGTATTGTTATGTTCTGCCAGACTTATGCATTTTAATATGATGTCGTTTGGTTAGTCCTAATCGATAATGATTGTTATTGTCGCTATGTTACTTCATATTATCTTGATTCCTCATAATTTGTTAGGATTCTAATCGATCATACCATCAAGATATATTGTTTCGTAAGCATGCTATTGACGAAAAAAAGTAGTTTTGTATTTAGTGAAGTTTTTCTTTTTTGTGTGTATGGTGTGCAGTTTTAACAGACAAACAGTAAAAACATACACATCTTTTTCATATCTCATTTCAATTGGATTATAATTCAAATCAATTAATGCAGAAATCTTTGTAAAAAAATATGCATGTTGATCATGGTGGATGATGATTCAGTTGGAGAAGATCATAATCCTTAAGAGATAGTATTTTCTTATAGTAGTTGGAGTTCAAACAATTCAATGCGTTATTCTTATGGACAATTAAACTTAGTGATATTTTGACCAATATTATTCAAATACATGACATGAAACATGCATTAATGACGTTAATCACCTGCTTAATTGGGAGATGTATCATCAAAAAGTCAATAGGCAGAAACGATTCCACCAGGTGGGCGCATTTATTCTGATGTTGGGGACTTGAAATTGGTCATTGGAATAAACATAATGAGCCTTTATTTTCATCTATCGCATGTTGGCACATGTTTGAACTTATAGCATGGTATTGATATAAAAAAAATATATTAGACAATAGTATTCTCTACAAAGGCCACCAATTTGACACAAAAGCATTTTACTACCTCCGTCACTATATATAAGACCCTTTTGCTAAAATCACGGGAATTAAGAAAGTGGATATTTGTATTAAAGTTGTTTGTAATCACTATTGTTTTTACAATTTTATCCTTAAGAGAGAGAGTTGGTTTATGTTTTCCATATGCTATTTATTGGTGATTGAAGAAAAAGATGTATAATAAATAGGGGCATGTGTGTAAAGAAATAATTAATGTAGTTCGAAATAGCAAATGAGTCATATAAAAAGGGACAAAAAAAATTCTAAAAGGTCTTATAATTAGGGACGGAGGTAGTAATTTCTTTTAATTCGACATGATCATGCGTTAATTACTTGAATAATGTGCATTAAAATGGATAGTTTTTTTTTTTTTTGAATAGGCAAAGAAAGATGAAAGATATTAACTTGGCCACAAAAGACCAATATCAGTACCTCGGGAAGTATAGTTTAAAAGGTAAATTGGTGTCCCCATCGTTATCATTATAGGGGAGAGAATGACCAAATAACAAACATGTTAACTATATTTAATGAATTGAGGATGATAAATGTTCGGCCTAAATGTTCCAACTGTTATTTTAGTTGCTCAATATAAACAATATAGGGTAGTTCAGACATATAATTAATGATATCATAATATAAAAAGATGTGCTAATTTCTGTTACCAAGGATGATGTCCATGCCTGTTTCGTACGTGATTTAAGGTATACTGCAGGTTTGTTTTTGCACAACTCCCTAATTGGTTATAGTGTTAGTACTGTTTTGGTTATATAATAGAATACCAAGAGTCAGAATTTCACAATCAGAAATATAGAGGTTTTACTGTACAGTGGATGGATGACAAGTTAATATAGCCTATCATGATGTATTTCGCAATGTATGAGTTCATATCATTTTATTAGCTTATCCATTAGACAATTTTAATTTGGATATCAACTCTATTAGTATTTATCGATGTTTTTTTTTTGTGTGACATATCTTTCAAAATTTCGTTAATATATTTCGTATGAATGACCCGTGCAACACACGAGTAATAGTCTAGTGAAGAATTAATTGTAGAGATTTTTTGAGCCTAATGTGTGCTAATTAGGTTTGGGGTGACTAAATTGTCCCTAAGATGACAATTCTCGTGTGATCACAATCAATATCATAATGGCTTAAATACCTTTTAGATCCCACCTCGTCCGACACACTATACATGAGGACGTGTTAATAGCCTCACACACTAGCTCATAATGACGATATTGTTTGAGGATATTAGTTGAGTCTACCTTAGCTCTCTTCCATCAAAGCCAAAGGGTAGTAATGTATATGAGACGAAGACGATATTATTTGAGGACGTGTTAATAGTCCCACACACTAGCTAATGAGCAGAAGAGCCTAAGACACATTGCACACATCCTGGAGTTAGACTATTCTCTAGTGGCTAGGGTTCACATATGTGAATGCTTGACAATTTGACATCATAAATTTAAGCTTCATTGCTAAAGTGTTCTCCTTCTAATCTTGAATATAAGCAAATATTGGTGGGCCCAAATCTAAAATAATTTCTATTACATTTACTTTGTTTAATTAAGTTTTAGGTTGGTGTAAACCATTGGTAAATTCAATCGGTTTAATTAAGTTTTAGATTATTTCTTTTTTATTTTCTTTTTTTTCTAAGGAAAGTTTTAGATTACTTCTTAAAAGCTTTACAATGTACTAGTATTTTGATCAATCCTTTGCAATGCAGTAGTAATTAATTTTATTGTTTTTTTTAGTGGTAGTAGTAATTAATTTTATAGTCAATGTTTAGTTATCTATAAATAGAATAAGGGTAATGTTTACTTGTAACATTAGGGAGCATGCTAAGAAATTCAAAAGAATAAATATTCTCTTAAATTTTGTGCATTTAATTTACTAAAGAGTTATAGATTAAATTTAATACATACATAGTATCGCAAATAGGAGGATAGAGGTCTAGGGGTCAGGAAAATTAGGGAGTTTAATATGTCTTTACTTGGAAAATGGTGTTGGAGATTGAGGGAGGAAAAATGTTGTTTGTGGTATAGAGTTTTTGCAGGGAGATATGGTGTGAAGCGCGGATCTTTAGGGGGGGGGGACTAGTTTCAGTGTGGTGGAATAGATAGTTTGCTTACCATTCAGAGAGATGATGGATAGGGGGAGTTGGTAGTTGGTTCATTGATCACTTACGGCGGGAAGTGAGGGATGGGGTATAAATTTTATTTTGATAGGATCCTTGGTTGGAGGGAGGAACTTTGAAGGATAGATTCAGTCACCTTTTTTATCTTTCCGACAACAATTTGGCAACTGTGGCGAACATGTTTTTGTTCACTTGGGAGGGAGAATTGGGGAAGGAATGTTGTACTCTTTTACTACCAATTATTTTGTAGGCTGATATGAATGACAGGTGAATTTGGCAACTTCATGCCTCTTCAAAGTACAATGTTACTAGAATCATAATACTGTTATTTGGCATAAGGAGGTTCCTTTAAAATTCAACTTCTTCGTTTGTCGTTTATTACGTAACTGTCTTCCTACAACGAAGAACTTAATGAGGAGGACGTGCGGTCCTTTCACCAAATATGTTGTTTTGCTCAGGCGGTTGCGGCTCTGATAAGTGCTCAAAAGTAACATATTTTATGTGTTAATCTAGGCATTTTAGTGACTTGTTATGCAAGTTATCTAAGGAAAAACTATCAAATTGTGTTCTTTTACCATTTATGCTTTACATGCCTTACTCAACCCTTTTTGTGCAGGAAAATGCAAGCAAGGATAAAAGTGTACCAAGTTCACAAGATTTCGCTATTGGCGAGATTTGCGCCATTAGCGAAATAGTTGGCAAAGTTCCAGTGAGGTTTCGCCATCAGCGAAGTTCAGAAGCAGAAGGCCAAACTTCACTATTAGCGTATATTTCGCCATTAGCGAAATAGTTGGCAAAATTCCAGTGATGTTTCACCATCAGCGAAGTTCAGAAGCAGAAGACCAAACTTCGCTATTAGCGTATATTTCGCCATTAGCGAAGTTGCATCAGAGAGATTTCGCCATCAGCGAACTTCAGGAACTTCAAGTGGATAAGGGACACGTGGAACAACTCCATTGGTGTAGAGGCAGATTCTATACATTTCGCTAATAGCGAAATATTTGGCCATTAGCGAAATTTTGCAGAAGTAGCCCATATAAATAGTTTTCTCTTCTTTTTCTCTTCTCTTTCCAACAGATTATTACATTGTTTTGATATTTTTCTGGTTTCTAGAGAGAGACTAGGGCTTTTCTTGAGAGAGAAACACAAAGCAAGGTAGTTAGGAGTAGATTCAACCCAAGATTTGTTGAGACATCATGGATCT
>Ga0315914_1002194_pt1 | contig 29908 bp, 12 predicted proteins | sample MpolenodulesMG_FD_203920 | JGI IMG/M metagenome (GOLD analysis project Ga0315914, IMG submission 203920) | Medicago polymorpha root nodule microbial communities from Los Angeles, California, United States - elongated nodules | ecosystem: Host-associated > Plants > Roots > Nodule | place: USA...
AGATAATAAATTATGGATTTGAGATTTTCAATTCAAGGGATTTAGGGATGATATTTAAGGATTTGAGATTTAGGGATTTAGAGATTTTAGATTCAAGTTGAGGATATTAATTTTTGGTTCAGGGACTAAAGTGACAATTTTCTACTTTTACTTTAGTCCTTGTGACACATTTAACAGAATTATTTAACGTCAGGGACTGAAGTGATAACGGAAGTGCAGAGTCAGGGACTTCTTTGTATTTAATTCGGAGTCAGAGACCTATGTGACAGCGAGGTGCAGAATCAAGGACTAAAGTGACTATTTGCTCTAAATTATATGGACCTCAAATCAGAAAGCAAATTTTGAAAAGAAAACTTTACTTCGGATGAAGTTTTATTTTCTGGGTGACTAAGTTTTGATTTGGAATATCATGTTGCTTGCTTCTGTGAATTATAGATTTTCAATTTTTTTACATCGGAATTCAGTTTTTCAACAACATTTCATTGGTTAATTGAAAATTTTCGACCAATGATAAGTCGACAACACATGGGCTAGCCACTAACTTTTGAAACTGTCATATAGTAGTTTTTAAAAATAAAGCAGTCTTTTGTTTGTACTATGTTATCTAAGAAGAAATATGAACATCCAACTTTCTCAATCAAATGTCCACGAATTGCAGGTTTTTGTTATGGTTAAAGCTTTTAATCAGTTACTTAATTGGCACATATGAGACATTGCTTGCAAGAGGAATACTAGCGACACTCACTTTCGAACACTCTCTCTAACACTCACTCTTTTATTGGTTTAAATCATTGTGAATGTACACTTTGGAAATAGAACCCACACAAAGTGGTGGGACATGCATGAATTTCATCCAATAAAAGAGTGAGTGTTAGAGAGAGTTCAAAAGAGAGTGTTGTTAGCATTCCTCTCTTGCTTGTAATCTTATGGGACTGGTCCCAACCAAACAATACTATTGGTAAAGGTATGTGTTGTTTACAATGCATTGTGGTATAAATGGTTTTAATATCAAATAAAATATTTAGTATGGAGTTTTTTTTTATTATGTCTGGAAATAGTTAGGTAATAATATGTGACATATATGTTTCTTCTTTATATAATAGGGTGCACCATAAGAAATGCTCAGTGGTTATATTGGTAGAAATAAATTCTTAACATTTAATATATGTACCAATAATCTGAGGTGCACCATCGTTATATATATATATAGTCTCCATAATGTGAAACCTTATGAGGCTGAAAAACATTTATCTCTAAAAATATTATTGAATCAACAATCATGAATAATGGAGGATACAATAGTGAAATCCCGAGTACTATTTTTTAGAATATATGGATAGTTTTAATATTTTAAATGTAAAATATTTGTATATTTCAAAATTTATATTGCTGATGATAAATTGAAATTTATATTTCAAAATTTATATTTTAGAAGTCTCCATTGAAATTTATATTTTGAAATTATTAGTCCTTGTAACAATTTAATTTTTTTCTAATTTACTAACATAATTCTTTCAAATATAACTAGTATTTAGTTCAATGTTCCAAGGATTGCAACATTAATTTTTCAATTATGGTTTTTCAACATTCATGTTGTTGTCAACCGTGTACAGAAAGTTGGCAGTAAAAGCTATTTGTTTAAATAAGAACGTTGAAGGAAAGATCTGTATGCATTTTATTTTGAGATCGGATTAATTGGAGAGACCATGACTCTCAAATTTCTTGGGTAGGATGTGTCTATCTTAATTTTCCAAGTGCTTTCAACTCTTAGGTAACATGATATGTGATGCTGGTAAACAATAGACTTTTAATGATAACATTTCTCAACCCTTATTAATCTCTTCAACATAAATTGGTATGAAGTATGGTTATATTTTAGAAATACTAATATCATTTTTCATAGTCTTTTAGATATGTGAATTGAAGAAACATGAATTTTTAAAAGTAAGTATTGTTGAAATATAAATTTAAAATTATGAATGGACATCAAACCAAAGTGGATTCAATTGTAAATTTAGTTTGATTATAAAGATATCTGTGTGCTCGAATTTTGAAGGAGTTGGAAGATATGCAAGGAACAGATTTTGAAGGAGCTTGGATTTTGACAGCATGCCGATGTTCTGTCTGTGAGTGTTTTTTGCCATGATTCAGGTCTCGTTCGGGGGAGGTGTGTTGGAGGTCCCTTTTTGGCAGTAGGTTTTTAGCGGTTAGGGCTTTGGATTTGTCTTATATTAAATTTAATTATAGTTCACCTTCAAGCCTTTCTAAGCTTCATAATTTAACTATGCTTTTATTGATTTCTAATAATATCTCAGGCTCTATTCCTCATGATGTTGGTAAATGTAGTTCTTTAATTCGACTCCATCTTTATTCTTCATGAGATTGGTTACCCATATCAAGGTTAGTTTCAGATATGACATCTTTTTTCTTATTCTCATTTTCTATATGAATTCAAATTTTTATAGTGCTACAAATCCTTTCTAAAAATAATATTTTTTTTTAATCATGAATCAGCTCATATCAATGTTACAATATTTTTTATTCCACTTTGGATTCATATATGCTTTTTCAATAATCAAAGTAGCATCATTTTGCTCTTCACCCACATAACGAGAAAAGGTGTGTTGACTTTCTCTCAATTTTTCTGTATTTGACAGACATAAGTTAATTGTTTGTTTGATGGTTATCTGAATAAAGTTAGCTATAGTCTATTGAAAATGCAGTTGTGGTATTATAATTGAAAAATAAAACCGCGTTAGTGTTAGAATATTTTACTTTTATTATTGAAAAATACAATCGCATTATTAGTTTTTCTCGTGCGCTAACTTTACGACAATTTCATGCATAAATTTCTGCAATTTGATTATGTGAGTTATAAAGAAATTGTTGAAAAGAGTACCTAATTGTTGTAAACAAGTAAAAAAAATCATAAGAAAATGAAAAAATAACTTTAATTTTGGTTTGTTTATGATTGCATTATAGACTATATTAATTATAATTGCATAATATGCTGATCTTGAATGCTATTATTACTATTATTATACACATCTTGTTTATATTCCCACAATTGGATTATCTTACTCAACATTTATTTCCCTGAGTATAACCACTAAGTTGAGTAGATTCTAATGAACCTAGAATGGAGTGGTTAAACTATAGGGCTCATGTATTTGTGTGACACCTACTATTAAAGGGGAACTTTGTTTTCATGGTGACTTCAACAAATTGTATCGTTACTAGTTGCTTTCATTTGTGTGATAGTTTCTTGTGTAGCAGGATGGTTTTGTTGAGTTCAATGCCTAGTAATATCTTGGAGTTTTTATATTCATATCGGTGTTTTTTAATTTCTTTATCTAGTCTAGCACACAATTCAAAGATTTCCTTAACCCTTCATATAAGATGGGGAGAGTGACACTTGTGATGCTAAGCCTAGTTGATATCATTAAAAAATTATGGGTTAATTAAGTTTTTAGTCCTTATAAATATTTCCAATTTTGTTTTTAGTCCCTATAAAATAAAATCACATTTTTCAGTTCCTGTGACATTTTCCTTAAGCATTTTAGGGACCAAAAATGTTAAATTTTTGACAGGGATTAAAAATGCTGATGGAAAAATTTTACAAGGACTAAAAATGTTGATGGAAAATTTTATAGGGACTAAAAATTGTGATTTTATTTTGTAGGGACTAAAAACAAAATTCTGAATATTTATAGGAACCATTTACTTAATTAACTCAAAAATTATTAATAAAAAAATTGTTTAAATTCAGATAGTTTAAATTTTCCAATTGCTTATGAAAAATGTGATTGTATCATGAACACTTACTTTCTTATCTTTCAAACTGGACTGAATTTGGTAAACAAAAGCACTGATTTAAGGAAATATAGAATGTGAATATAATGGTTCGTATTTTTTTCTTCTTCTTCTGACATTGCAGGAAACCAATGTTCTGATGTGGTGAGAATTTAGCTAAGGTACTTGAATAACACTTGAAAAACATTCTGAAAATTTAAACGCTACAAGGGTGAAGATATGTAATACTCTTAATTGTAGGTGTTATACTTATATATATGTGACTCTGCATTTTAGTGTAAACTCTTACCTAGTGTAGAGGTTGGGTACCTATTTTGATCACACTACTCTATAATTTAATTTGGCGTGACATTACATGTAGCTCTATATTTATGTTTTAATTATTACTCTTATATTTTGGTATTGGTTGTCTTTTGAATTCTAGTTGACCCACGAAACAGAATTTTATGGTGTGTAGCTTTAAAATGTGCAATCATGCTTTATAAAATTTTATACTTCTTAAGTCGGGTTGATTTGTCGAAAGAATTTTTTATATGCCGTCTTCTTAAGTCGGTTGAGAGACATCCGACATAAAAAGATTTTGTCAAGTCGGTTCAAAAATCATCTTAACAGGCAGGAACTTCCTACTACGGCTGCTATTAAGGCGCACGCGCGCCCGACTTAAAAGGCCCTTTTAAACCGACTTAAAAAATGATGCCTTAAGACGGTTGCTAAATCCGACTTATAAAGCAAAAACTTCTTACGACGGGAGCTATTAGGTCGAACGCGTGCCCGACTTAAAAAGCCTTTAACCGACTTAAAAAGGGATTTTTTGGACTAGTGTATGCTTTTATTTTTGTTGTTCGATTTATTTGTGCAGGGTGTGTGTGATAGATGTAGAAAGCATACAATGAAGTGGTGAAAAACATGATTTTAGAGAACACGGGTTAAATTTGTTTTATAGAAAGTTAATTGATCTTATGTTTGTTTTATAGAAAGTTAATTGATCTTATGTTTGATGTTATTTGTAAGGGTTTTTTTCCGCAATTTATTAAGTATCAAGCACTAGAGAGATATTATGAAGAAATTGTGAATAAGAATATGAGTGTACTCATGTTGAGCAGTAAATGTAAAATGAGAACATTGTTGTAGATGTATATACTTATCATTGTCTTCTTATGGTAATGTATATCCTGGTGGTAATGGACTAATGAATGTTGAAGTATTTTCAATTTGGGTGAAGAGACTTTTTTTGGTAAAAGCTTCTTAGTTAGACAATGAATGTTGTTTTGAAAATTCAAATTTAGGTGGAGGCCACTTTTCAGTACTTTGCCATCGTAGTTAAGGATTGGCTATGCGTTCTTTTCAATGATGCACGTTATATTCTCCAAGTCAGCCCCATCTTTATGGTTCTTTGATCTCTATTTAAGATTTAATTAGGTTTGTTGTTTCTCAAATAAGGACTAAAAACGTGTGATTTTATTTTGTTGTCACTAAATATAAATTTTCGATATTTATAGCCATTATTTTCTTTGTTATCTCTATAATTATTATTGGTTTGATATTTACTTAATTTTTCAGTGTTGTCGAAAAACTAATAAGCCTACTAAATCACGAGTTTGGTGTATTTGGTAAATAAAATACATTCAATTTTTTTTTAAGGATATATTTCCTCTTTATCCAACGGTGATAAATAAAATACATGACATGAATTTCAATGAGTTCCTTAAAAAAGATGAATTTCGATGTGTTGACAACTTCTTCTATTTAGACAAAAAAACGTTGTTAGGTATAAACATTAGTATAAATGTTATTTGTGACATGGATAGACCATGTCTTGGTACGGAGTAATGGACTTCAACCTTTTGAGCTATCGACAAGATATCATTATTTGTATCGTGTATGCGTTGAACATTGAGGTACAATTGTCTTTTGTGATACACATGTGATCCAAACATTGATGTACCATTGTCCGTTGTGGCACTTTTGTAAGGTTCTAAAGTTGACAACAAACACGAGGCTGCAATTTTCAAATGACACTGCAAATAACAAATCTCTCACAGCTTTTGCTAAATGATTTTTGTGTTCAACATTCTGATTATCATGTAGCTAATATTGTTTCTTTTACTCATCATTCGATGGTTGATAATATGCAGTATCCTAGTTTCATTCAAGATAGATCTATATTGACACCAACCTTGGATTTGGTTGAAAAGGTCAATGATTATGTCATGTGTTTCATTCCGGGGGGAAGACAAAGAGTATTTTAGCTGCGACACAATTTGCAAGGTTGATGATGATGTTGGTATTGATCGTAGATGAATAACTACTAGTTTTTGAATGGTATTAAATGATCTAGGATTCCAAATCATCGATTGCACTTACATTGTGTGTATAAATACCATATATAGCTCTAGAACATGAAATCAATCCTTACTTAAAACATGAAATCAATCATATAGAGCGGTGAATCAAAGTATGTGGGTTCTTTAAGTTTAATACTTGATTCAGTTGTGAGTTTGAGTTAAAAAAAGTATCCAATTGTAAGTATGTTGCCTCCAACTAATGAGAGACAGGTTTTGTGATGTCGATTAATAAAAGTCAAGGACACACTTTGTCAAACATTGAACTTTTTTTGCCTAGACATTTGTTTTCTCATGATCAGTACATTGTTGTATCTAGGGTAACCACCAGACAAGGGTTAAAGATTTTGATGCTGATGACAGTGGTGAACGTTCGTCGTCGACGCTCAATGTTGTCTCTATTAGTAACTATATTTTGGGATATGCTTTTGCAAATGTAGTATGTAATGAAATATTTTTCTTTTTTGTCTTTCTTTGTTGTTTGTGTATATGCTCCGACAATAATCACTTTGTTTAATTAACTATTGCATACTCTAATAATTTTATCTTCATATTTTGTTGTAGGTGGAGTTTAACATGGGAAAGTTTTTTTGACCCTTAGATTAAGTAAGGAACATATCTTTATCATAAACTCTTCTCTACCATATTTTTTTGTCCCACCTTCATCGCTCACCCACCAGCTTTTGCAAGATCACACCAATCATGGCTACCATTCCAACAACTTCAATCTTCACAAACTTCTCCCTGTATTTTTTCATCTCTCTTTCTATATTTGTTACTTTAATTTTGAGTGCCAAATGGGTCATTAATTTTTATGTAAATTGAACATTGGTTTTTGTTTGTATTTATGCATCTTAAATTACAATTTGCAATTACAGGTTCTTTACCAAATCGTACACTGTATAACTACATATATTTGCTTGAGTTGAATCATCAAGAACACTCCTTCTCCTTCTCCCTCATCAAGAAGCATCAGATCTGGTTATGAATAATTGTTTTTTATGCTTTTTTTTTTCTAATTGGATTATTTTGAACCATTTTAAATTGGTTCTCAATACCTAAATCCCATTTACAAAAGACAAAAATAAAAACCAAGATCATCGTTGAAATTTGAGATGGATAAAGGGAAAATGTGTTTTGAAACGGGAGAGTAAGTGAACATCTGAAGAGAGGATGGCGAGGCCAAAGAAATTGGAGGTGTTTCTTTAATTACATGAAGATTGTTTTTGGATTGTTCCTTGATTTTGATTTTCTGAGTTTTTTAAGAACAACTTGATGAAGATTGATATGGATTGTAGTCTCTTGATGGTGGTGAATTGCAGATTTGCATTCTCATGAAGTTGAAGATGATGAGGGAAAAATATATAATGTGGACAGACCATAATAACATCTATACTCCTCTTTAATCTAATGGTACAAAAAAAACTTTTCTATGGTGGAAAAGGATTTACCTTTCCCATGTTAAACTCCACCTTTGTTGTATCCATGTTAGTTATTTCAACCCGTGCACGGGAACAACACACTAGTAAACAATACAAGATAATAATGTACTTTGATATTTTTGATACTTTGTACCATGAACAAAAAGTACAAAAGTTGTATGTTTTGTCAAGTACATGATCAACTTTTAGAGCAATTCCTGTGTGATTACAACCATAAATATATTTTGTTTCGACACATGGAAATAAGTAAAATGAGAAGAAAAAAAAATCAATTTTTGTTATTATTATTGAAAATATTGGTTAATATGTATTGTTGTGTGTGCGCGTCTAAATGTACTCGCTCCGGTCACTATTGTAAGCAAAAAAACTACTTTTTAAATTCATTGAATAAATGATGTATGTAGTCTATATTAATGACCACATACATCACTCATTTAATGAATTTAAAAAGTAGTTTTTTTGTTTATAATAAGGGTTAATAGGTCTTTAATACAGGTCATTTTTGGTTTTTCCCCTGTAATTTTTTTATTTTGATTTACCCCCTGTAAAAAAAAATTGTTTTGATTTACCCCCTAATAGGCCAAACAAAAACGAAAATTTCTTGAATAAATAAAATAGGGTTAATAGGTATTTACCCCCCGTAAAAAAAAATTGTTTTGATTTACCCCCTAATAGGCCAAACCCTTATAATAATAACCAGAGGGAGTATGAATTTGTGTTTGTGACTATTTAAGAATTTCTCCAACTTTTAAATCAAACAAATACAAAAAAAGTAGTTGAGTCCCGTGTTTTTTAACAAATCAAAGAGACTTAAATAGTATAATTTAGATAAATAAATACAACTGATATGTATCCATCATCAAATCATTTGATGTAATGTCATATTTTTATATTAATTTACTTTAAAATAAATTCAAATATGAAACCAAATTTTATTCACGAAATATCGGGTGGGACTTCAGTGACTTTGTGTTGGGTAACTTTGGTGACTTTAGTGTATTTTAGAGGAAAGAGAGTGATGATGGAATGATTAAAATAAATTATTGTGATGAGAGAGAATTATTGGTTAGGAGAGAGATAGAGACAAAGACACCGAAAAGCACCGAAGCCAAAGGCACCCAAGTGCTCCCCGAAATATCCATGTCCATCAAATTCCACCGTATTTAAGAATTTCTTCAAAAAAAAAAAGAATTTATCCGAATAAAAATAAAAAACTCAATTCCTCAAAAGAGAATTGTATCGTTTTGTCATTTGATTTCACCGCCCGTACACTGTTATGCTGTCGTGTTATCTTCTTCTTATTCTCTCTCCCATCGGATACCCGACCCGACCCGAATTCTTCTTCATCAGAACAGATCGAGCACATTAACCGCACTCATAAATTCTCATCCTTCTCTTAAGTCCGTATCTCACTTTCCAATCTCGCTACTATTCAGGTATTCGTGTTTTTTCAAATTTCAATTTTTTTTTTTTCATCTTCGTAGCAACGGTTATTTTTTATTTCGAATATTCATCATCATAATTTGTTTCTGATTATCAACATTTCGATTCTGTTGTTTGATTTTAACTTTCTCTGTTATTATCCTTATGATTATGATTTTTTTTTTTGGTATATTTTAATAAAAATCTAATTTTTATCTTGATTGATTCTGCTTCGCTTTCAAATTTTTCATTAATTTATTTGAATTTGAATTTGAATTTTTTAATTTAGTTTTATGATTTTGTGATAAGGTTATGCCCTGTCAAATCATGTTGCTTCAGTGAAGCAATTTTGTTTTTTCAGTTTTAGTGTTTATTTTTATTGATGATTTTGTGATAAGGTGGAAAATTATCCCATCCTTTTTGATTATTGTAATAATCATTCAGTGATTATTGAAGTAATCCTTTATGGGATTTCATTTTTCTTGATGAAAAAATTGATTTTGAATTTATCCTTGAACTAGTTTATTTTCATAAGCTTATTTTTGCATATTAAATTTGATCTGCAACTCTGCAATCTGTTATCTGCCACTCAAGCCATCGTGTGTAGTGTTGCGGCTCTCAAAAGGTTTTTTTTTTTTTTAATTTTTTTTTATAGGTTTTGATTTGAATTTGTCATCCATGATTCCTAATTTTTTTGATAGATCGAATTAGGGTTTTAATTTTCAGTTGCAGTTACGTTAAGGCTGTTGTGAGCTGACAAGGGCCAACTTTGGCCTATGTGGTCTGCAATCAATCACAGCCTGATGTAGTTGCAGTTGCCATACGATTGAATGAAATATTTGCTTTGTATATTGCATTTGAGTGTGTTACTGGAACAGTGTTGTTAAATGGCGGCTATAGTGGCACTATAGCGCTATTGCATAGCGGAACTTAAACAAATCGCTAGTATTCCGTGATATGCTATTTAGTACAAACTATTGTGAAATAGCGGCTATAGCGGCTCTGTAGCAGTGCTGCGTAGAGGAATTTGAACAAACCGCTGCCTTCCATGATCCGCAATTGATAACACTGGACTAGAAACATTAGTTCTTTCACTAGAATAGACAATCATGGGATTTCTATACTATCATGCTTAACTTCTTTAGATCGGGGTATATTGAAGTCAGAATCAAAGTTGTGTAGCTTAACTTTGATGGGTGCATCAGATTGTAAGCTTATTAATTTTATTTTGGGTGATATATAAGGAAATTAGGATACAACACCCCTGAAATGTCTGTTTTGTTCTTGATGTAAGATCTAAATCTGTTCCTCGTCCTTTTTTACATTGTTCTGCTGCTATGTCATTATGGAGCACTTAGTTTGGTTTTCTTGGAGAATTTTGGGTGTGCTCAAGATGCCTGCAAAGTTCAGTTTGGTATAGTTTTATTAGAATTAAAAAAGTGAAATGCGCAATGTGTTTACACTTTAGCATGTATGGTTAGAGGTGTGGGATTCCATTTTTAAGGATTCTTTATAGAAGCAACTTCGTTTGTAGAAGATTAAGAATTTAGCTACCATATAGTGTAATGTGCATGGCCCTAAGGGGTTTCTGATGAAGATATGTTGAGGCGTTGAATTGGATTGTTTTGCAACACTAGTGTCTTTGTTGTATTCTTATTCTTCACTATCTCTTTGAATATCCTAAATTGTCTTGGTTAAAGTATGAGTCATATACCCACATGATATTTTATGTTATAGTCCTGTCAATCATTTTTCTGTTCAATTTTCTGGAGTGAAGTGTTTGTTTCCTGTACATTTGTGGATTTTGTTATATTCGTGGTAATCATTTTAATACACATCAGTTGCTGTCAATCATAATTATCATTACTTTATGTTTTATGGTATTTTCTTGATAGTTACATTACATATAATGAAAAACAGGATATGGCAGAAGATATGGAAATTGATCATATTATCGACGTTCCTGATACCCCAGATAGATCAAATGCTGGAAACAATGATCGAAAATGTGTAGGTAATCCGGAGAAGAGGGGGAGGGCTTTTCCTGTCGCTAATGAAATAAGTAAATGCAACAACTATATAATAATATCCCCGGATAAACCTTCTCCCTCCCAAAATGCCTCCATATTTAGGAGAACCCAAACTGGGAAAGTTTCTGGACTTGGAACACCACGCTCTAGTAAAGCTGAAATGATGGAGAAAGGGAAAACTGTAAGCTCAAAGATTCCTTCTAAGTCGTCTCACCATGGTCATATTTCTGTTTTCGATTTGACCGGAGAGAATGGGCAATTCCAACAACCAAAACCAGCTTTCTCACACTGTGGATCAAGAGATAACACAAATGAAGACAAGAAAGAATTGAAAGCAAGTATTGGGAATTCTTCGCTACCCTTAATCTCTAATTCATCTAATACATCTAGAAGTGCTGTCACTGGAAAGTTTAAACTAGATAACACAACACTTCCAGGTTCTAATACTTTTATGGACCGTGGCAAGAGTGTTTCTCTGTCTAATGATTCTCAATCTCAGCTGAAAGCTGAAAAGCCTGTTTCTTTGCTTCCTCGTCTTTCCACTGCTCCAAGAGTCAGAGGGAACAAGAGATTGGTAAGAAATGGGTGCATTTCACCACAAAATATTGCAACTAGGGCAAAACAATCAGCTGAACAGAGCATCTTTCAAACAAATAATGTTGAACAGATCCGTGCTGGGCATTCAGTTTCTAGCAATACAACGTCTCCAATTAGTGTTGATGATATTGTTGCTGAAGAGAGACATGGTGGTAGATTGAAAGGAAAGGGAGTACTTATTCATCCTTCATCACATGGAACTATTCACACCGATAGCAGGTAATCTGTCTGTGTTTCAAATTTAAGTGTTTCTTAGTGGATATCTTGCTTCCTTGCATCAAGAGTTAGGCAAGATTTCTCAGCATTCGTTTATACATTATATGAATAATCTGTAAGTACATTCATAAATGAAAAAGTAACTGGCATAAATGATATAGCGTCCTAGAGAACATAATAATGCATTGAATCTAACAAATTGGAAAGACAACTATGAAGTTTGCATTTTTGTTTTTTTTTTAAAATAGGGTGTGTTTCATCATTTATTTTTTTGGGTCTATTTGTTGCCAGCATCAACTTGTGTGCTTTTTATATTTAGAGGTCACTGTTGAAATTGCAATTTTTTTTGTTCTATTTGTTGCCAGCATCATTTATGAAGTCTGTATTTTTAGCTAGTCACTGTTGAAATGTGCCCTTGACAATGGAGACAAGGAATTTTTTTTAGATAAATTGATCTGATTTCAACTTTCGAAGTCACACCTGAAAATGAAATAAGATTATTTCTTTCTTCACTTAAACTAAAATTTGCTTGAGTGGTTCATATTTAGAGGTCAATTTTATGATGAAATTATCATGGATGTTGTCTTGATTATTTGACCTCATAATCTTAAACATGGACCGACTTGTTGGAACTCGTTAAAGTCTTTGTTAAAGGCACATGTAATCAGAATTAGGAGAAACGACGCAATCTGGTGCTTCATAGCTCCTGCAGCCTACCGTGGAGGGGTCTAGGATAGGGATGATCTTCTGTAAATAGCGTTACCTAACTCGAATTTGTAAAAAATTGATTCTTCTACTTGAATCGATGACCTCTAGTCACTGGCTACAACTCCAACTTCTGGTTAGACGTGACCTAGAAAAATAGCTAGCTTGTCAAGCTGAAGAAAGATCTTCCATTACATTTGTATAAGAGGAAGGATAATGGAAAGCTTTCTATGATATATATATTTTGATTTTGATATATGGTGCCAACCCTGTGGTGTTGCAATCTTGCTTAACAGTTTGTCAATTATTATGTTTGAAGCATGAATACCGGCAGTTATCCTGTATGATTTGGAAAACTTGGTTTAATTTTTTTGGGGGGTGGGGGATGGTGGTGGTTTGGGTTGGGTTTTTGAAGTAATAATGCTTTTTAAATGACATGACGTTTAGACATATATATCAGGCTTCTCTTTGGTTTCCTTTGTTTAAATCAGTCCATTTCTCATTTCTTTTGACTACTTATCCTGAGATTAAAGACAATTAAATTTGATGCTTCTTTAGCAGCCCTGTGGTCAATCATGAAGAGGCCAGTGGTAGCAGTAATATACCAAGAAATGGATATGAAAACTGGGAGAGACAAGGTGGTTGGAGAACTACACATAATGATCAACACTTGTATGATGTGAATGGGCATCATTCAAGGAGAAGTTACGTTGAAAGATTTACTCACAGACAAAATATGAACAGACTGGACAGAAGTGATACTGGGAGCAGTCAAAATGGCAAGGATGTTCCAGCTTCACTGATTATTCCACAGGTAGGTCAGTCAACTGGACCTAGTACTACTGCTGACTCAGCGACTAAAAGGCCAAGGAAACGTGAATCATCTTCTAGAAATCCTAATGTAGCATCTCATAATTCTAAAACTGTATTCGCCAATTCATCTGGGGAATCATCAAGTTCATCCAGAAGCCGTGACATGGATCCTGAATTAGCTGCGTTGTTATCCGTACCAAGTTTCAACAACGAACTTAATGAAGGTTTACATGACAATGACAACAATATTTCGGTTGCTCGGGCAATGCAATTGGAAGCAGATGAGAGATTGGCACGTGAACTCCAAGAACAACTATATAATGATGACTATTCCGAAGGCAGTTGGGTCAGTTATCTTCTTTTGCTCAATTTTTATGTAAGTTGTCATTTAAGACTTAAAGTGTATTTATTTACAATAACTTGTTATATGTTGATTTGCGGCAGATTGATGAACATTTAGCACGGGAGCTGCAGGGTGCAGGCGATCTTTTGCACACATCTACTGATAATCATCAGATACCTCATCCTGTAACTAAGTCTCTCTCTCTTTTTCTCTGATATATATGCATAAATCAGAGATCTCCTTTCTATATAACTAAATTTTTTATTTTATGGGTAATACCAACTATTGTGTTAGTAAAATGGCCCCTGCCTTTAGTTCTGTTTATCATGATTTAGTCTTTTCTAAATATCAAATGTGGAATTTAAAGGAGGGACTGCCATGGAACTTGAAAGCTATATACTGCTTAACCTGGTATCTATGTATTTTTTGCTTAACTTTATATTTCTCTGAGAGAAATCTGTATGAAGTAAATACTTCTGTTAACTATCATATGTAAGTATCCTGCTTCCCTCCCACATTTGACTGGTGGGATTGGTATCTTGAACCTTTAATATGCCCCTTAATCCATCAAAGTGTGTCCAAATGTGGAGAATTGATAACTGATTGCTGACTGGGTAATGGTTCTTTATTCATGCAGAGGTGTTTAATGTGTTAAATAATGAACAATCTATATTTATTTATGCAGACACGGATTCCGGGGGAAAATAGACAGCCCCGTTCACGGCCTCATCAAAATCCTTCAAATAGGAGGAGAACTGTGCCTCAAGTTCCTCTTTCTAATAGAACGACACAGTTGAGTCGCATGACAACTCGATCGTCAAGGCCTATCGTATCATCTAGAGGAAGAGGAAGAGGAAGAGGACGAGCAAGACTCCCTCGGTTTCCTCTAGAGATGGACCTAGACATGGTATTTTCTTACCCTTTCATTTTGCCCATCTTATTTTAATTGTTTGTCCCTGCAAATTTGTTTTTCAATAACCTCTATGTTTTCATAATCAGATAATTAAATAGCAATAACTTTTATTAAAAGTCAAAGTAGAAATTATTCTCTCTTAACATACACTTTGATTGCTGTGTACATCAGAATAGTTTTAAGTTACCAATGGCATCTATCAATCTCTCTTGTGCAGAGACTTGATATATTGGAAGCATTAGAGAATGCGGTAGGGGATTTTAATGATCTGGGAATGCCTGATGACATCCTTAATGCTCATCGTGATTTCAATGAGTAAGTTTTTAGTGAATCATGCTCCATATTCTTGTGTAGAATGGCAACCAACATATTCTGCATCATTAATAAGGTGGTCTTAACTCTTGTTATTGGTGGGTAGGAGTATTTCACTCTCATTTAAGATATACATTTTGAATCATCATATTTTGTTTCTTTTACAATATATGAAATATCTCATAATATCTTAATATTATTATAGCTCGTCTTTAATTATCTGATTGGGTTAGTTTCTTATCTTAGATATATCAACCAGGAAGATGTTTACCTGGTAACATTTTGGATTGGTTTATTATTTTCTTACACTACCCTCTATCAAAATGGTTACAAGTTTATTTTAATCTTACTTCTTATTTTTCATTCCTTCAATTTTGAGGGGAGGCAACATAGAAGCCGTCCCTCCATTTTCATACAAAGTAGTATTGCACTTGTAAAGATCAGAAGCCTTTTGATGTGGAAAGGGCCCATAGTGGAGACCTAGTTTGGCATGTATTTTTTTCTTCTTGATATCTGGATTTTCTTACAAGGTTCTTATGTATGGTAGCTTCACAATTGTATACAGAAACTTTATCTGGCTTTATTCTGTTTTCTTTAAAAATATAACATTAGAATTTCATGCCTTTCTCGTGTTGTCATGCAGAGATGATTATGAAATGTTATTGGCTCTTGATGATCATAATCACCAGCATACTGGTGCATCTACCAATCTGATCAATAGGTTGCCACAGTCCACTGTCCAGGTAATCCACCCCTTCTACTCGTTTAGCGGATAAAGAAAATAAATGTTATGGGGTTCAACACTAATTAATGTTGTTCGTTTGCCACAGACTGACAACTACACAGAGGATTGTGCCGTATGTCTTGAGACCCCTGTCAAGGGGGACATTATTCGCCACCTTCCTTGTTTGCATAAATTTCACAAAGATGTGAGACTACTTAACGGTCTATTTTTTTGTATTTTTATTTGTAAAAATTGTCAGAATGCTAATGTGTATTAACCTCCATTATGGCAGTGTATTGATCCTTGGCTTGGTAGGAAAAGTTCATGCCCGGTGTGCAAGTCATCTATCACCTGATCATGCTTGAGATTCAAATAGTCAATTTATCATGCTGGGTTGTGTTATCTCAGCTGTCTCGTTTTATCATTCAAGGTATAAAGAAAAGCATGAACAGTTTGTTTTTGCTTGGAAGTTGAAATTGTATTACAAGTACACACTTCCTTTTCATGGCGAACTATTTTTTGTCATAGATATCAAAAAGTGAATAGAAAGGCATAGAAAATCTGCAAGCTGATAACCATTTTGGTGCTGATCAACTGTTGTCTTTTGATCTATGGTTAGTTCTGGGATTGCATTTTAGGCTAACTGTTCTGAATTGAAAATCTGATGCTGGTTGTAGTAGAGCCTTCGATTCGGTGGCAAATCCAAGGCTGTATTATTTTAAAGTCAGATGTATTACAACTTGATGCAAAACACATAATCTGGATTTGCATGTGGTAATGTTAAAGATGTATCATTTTGCAATTGCAAGAGCATGTCTTTTTTCGTACTTCTGAATGTTTCGTTCTTCTGAATGTGTTCAACTGTTTGCTCACATGATCTTCAGTAATACAATGTCAAATGCAAAGTTTTATGCACCCAATAATTGCCATTTGGATGGGTAAAAACTAAACCCTCCAAAGTAAAGGAAAATGTTGATCAATTGAACTTAATAGCATTTCCCCCTTGTAAAATGAAATTAAAGAAATGATTTTTGGCATCAAATATTGGTTCCACAAATGAACTTTCCTAAAACATGATATGGAAGTTGCTTCAAATTTTTGTGCGGGTAACATCTGTCCAACCAATTAATTTATTTAGCGCCAAGGATAGAATTTTACTAAAGTTGTCAATTTTGTTTTTAAACTATATGATTTAATTCAAATCTACAAGAGAACATATGGTCGGAATAGTGTTAAGAAAACGTAGGCCACATGATAATGTATATTTACATGTATTCAATCAAATTCAAATATTCTTATTAAGTCAAGTTTATTAAGTCAAGTGTGGTAATTATCTGCGGTAATTCTTGTGTCAACACATCCATTTGAACAAATTTATATGTCACTTAAGTGCTACCCCCAATACATATACGATCCATACGAAACTTTAACTAATAAAAGAGAGACGGTGGTTGTCAGAAAATATGGCGGGACTCATGCAAACTGTTCCGGATTGAGATGAATTTCATATCGCTGGTCCAATATATAGAGGTCTATTTACCAATAATTCTTGCCGAATAGAGCAACATAGCATATCCCTGTTGTATGCCTCACCACATAGTGACACTCCACATAAAATATGAACCATTGAGTTGATCCCTAACTACTTCCAGGGTCCTGCGTCGTGTTTCTAGGAGACGATTATAATGTCCCCAACTATATAGGCGTGATTTCGTATCACACTCAAGGTACGGTCATATTTTTACCACATTTACACAAATTTTTCTCTCATTAGTCTCATACAAACTTAAGCGCTGGAGTGCTAACCTTTTTTCAAGGTTCCTCCCCCCAATCACCACACCGGATAGTAGCATCCTCATTAGTCTCATGTTGACTTGAGCGCCATAGTGTTGAATGTTACTTCCCACCAACCTCTACACTAGATAATAACTTCCTTCGCGTTAGATCTCCTTCTTTGCTGCACCTGGTTGTCTCACCGCCTAACCTTCAGTCTAGTTCCATTCAGATTATTGGCACCGTCTGTGTGGACGATTCATTGCTTCCATTTTTCAGTTACTTTTTCGATGGATGGTTCTTGACCAGCTTGTTCCAAGAAAACCACCGTAGATAATTCCAGCGTCACCATGACCCTTCGCTTTGCGGTTCAAACTTTCCAAAATCTCAACGACATTGCTCTTTACCCTGTCATTGGAGGTTACTCAAACATAGTTCTATCTCTAGCGCATGAAGAACGAGTCTCTACTACCATCGTGCTTTCTCTCGTATGTCGTGGAGATGCTTCTCCTTCCCCCATTTAACAATAAAATGCTCAAATAACTGCAGTTGATTAGCCTCAAACACCATACACAATAACTCTTCCACCACTTTTCATTCCAAAGAAACAAATAGCCTCAAGTCCGTTCGCCTTTCTTCCCCTTATTGTTCCTTCTAAGAAACAAACGACCTCAATTTTGTCTGCCTCTAGTTCCATCGTCTTTCATCCTTGCCTTCGAGCAGTCTCAAGTTCACTCAACGATGGTCCCACCATTGTACTCAACCTCATAATCATCAGGCACAATTCCTTCCACAAACACTGTTTGGAGCTCTAAACCCAAACAATATTTTAATGAACATCTTCAACCTACTATAACAACAAAACATGAGACTCATTTACATCGATGAAAACCAAGAGAAAATTCATACCTAGATATCAACATGGATCAAATTTGCTCAACGAACTCAACATGATATCATCCTAGGAAATGCATCAGCTGACACTGACTCATGACAAATAAGAGCACAAGGTTCGGTGCACAAAAAATTCCTTGTCGCTTCCTAGAGATTCTCAGACTACAATGGCAAAAAGATTGTCAAATTGAAAAATTTAAGGGTTAAAAAGAATAAATAATCATTTTTGTCTCTAATGAATAACGAGTAATCATGATAGTCTTTGACTGCGCACTTTGTTGATCAAAATAGTCCATAACAACAAATGACTGTATTTTTTATCAAAAAAAATGCTTACATCATTCATGTGTACTCTCAACTTTAACCCACGCGTTGACCCACCACGCTTCAACCCTCCAAGAACTCTAAAGTCATATTCCCTTCGATCACGTTTATAAGCAAAACATAACTTTTTAGGTTTATTGAATAACTAATTTATTTGGTCTATAAATGTGACTAGATGCATTAATTATTCCATGAACCTAAAAAGTTGTTTTTTTGCTTATAAATGTGATCAGATAGAGTAGTATTAAAGAAAACATTTTAACGCTAAAAGACTATTTTGACTAATGAAGTACATAATCATAAACTAGTTTATAATTTTACTATATAGAACAATTGTTGGGTATATTTGTAACACATTGAAAAAACAAAAATGATTTTTTTTTTTTTAAGGAACGAAAATGGTTATTTGTCCGATTAAAAATGCAATTAAGCAAAAATAATAATTACTCCATCCGTTTCTAATTATAGACAAAATTGATTTTTTAGGTTCATATTCAATTAATGATGATTATGAACCATATACATCATTAATTGAATCAAAAAAGTCAATTTGGAGTATAGATCAATTATTTAAAAAAGAGAAATGATATCTGTACAATCACTTTTTGACAACTTTTGAAACAACTCTCTCTCATACTCACATGTGTTTTTATTCTCTCTCTTCTTTTTTTTCTATATTATTTTTGTCCAATCACAAGAGAAGAAAAGTGGTTGTCACAAAGTTGTTTAATATTAATGGTATATATAAATCAATGTTTGTCGAGTATGTTCACTACGACAAACTTCCAATTCTACTTTTCAAAAGAATGAAGCAATCAAAGGATCCATTCGAAGCAGCATTCGAAGAATCACCACCAGAATCCCCAATCGAAACCGAACCAGACCCAGATGCATCCATCGAAAACCCTAATTCCACCAATTCATCTCTTCCACAATCATCTCTCACTCATGAAGAAGACCACAATCACATCAAAACCCCAAACTCCAATAACACAATCACCAAGCATAAAGATGAAGAAGATGATGAAGAAGAAGATAATATGGATGTTGAACTTGCTAAGTTTCCTACTGCTGGTGACCCTCATAAAATGGCTAAGATGCAGTTAGTACTTACTTTCTTCTTTTCTTTGTGTTGTTTCGTTTTGAATGTCTTATTGTAAACCCTAATTTTGTTTTTATGTATTTGTTGATTTTTAGGGCTATTTTGTCACAGTTTACTGAAGAACAAATGAGTAGATACGAGTCATTTCGTAGAGCTGGATTCCAGAAAGCTAATATGAAACGGGTATTTTTATTCTTCATTTTTACATGTAATAAGGTTTTTAATTTTGATCTTGTGTATATGTTAACTACTATGTAGCACTGACACTTTTGATTGAAGGTGTGTCCGATATTTTGACATTTGTTGATTGTTGGTGGCAAACACCGACACGACTTAACACTGACACATACTTTTATCATCTTAATTTTTTTGTACAAGGATGTTGTGTTGGATATGTGATAAGACTAGATGGCATAACATTAGAAATGACAATATTAGAGAGAGATGAGGTAGGAGCTATAGTAGAAAAGATGGTGGAAACTAGGCTTAGGTGGTTTGAGCATGCAGAGAGATGACTTGTAGATTCTGTAGTAAGAACTAAGAAGAGTAAATCGGATGGAGAGTACTCAAATCATTAGAGGCAAAGGAAGACCTAGAAAAACCATAAAGGGCAACCCGGTGCACTAAAGCTCAACCATACGCAGGGTCCGGGAAGGGGTCCCACCATTTGGTATATTGTACGCAGCCTTACCCTGTTTTTACACAAGAGGCTGTTTTCAGGACTTGAACCCATGACCTTCCAGTCACATGACAACAACTTTACCAGTTGTGCCAAGGTTACCCCTCTGCAAACCTAGAAAAACTATAAGAGAAACTATTTAGAAAGATCTTGAGATTGATGAGTTAGATAGAAAGATCTTTAGAAAGGTTACCCCTCTGCATTATGGTGTTGTTTGATCCATGTAGCTGATAGTGAGATAAGACTTGGTTGTTGTTTCTTGTTATTACGTGTCAGTGCTTCATAGTGTTAACTTCTGGATATAGATATAGGGCTGTGGAAGAATTGGAGTTAAATGATCAGGATTAGTTATGGCTGTTGGGTGGATTGATGTTTCATTGTGTATATTTGAGTTGTTAAATAAAGAGAATGAGTTTTAAATGAACAGGATTTGGGGTTTGAATCGTTCTTAGAGGAAACTAAAGGAATTAACAGATGTCTTTAAGGCATGGTTGTTTTGAATTTGGCTCCTCTAAATTGAGTAGATAGGTAACTGATAAAATCAACGATTGTTATTTCAACAAACTCGTACATGTTATTACGTGTCTCTAATATGAACTATTGATTTGTTGATCAATGGTTTTAAACTCTAAAGTGAGATGCTCACTATGGAAGTGTCAGGTCCGTGTTTTCTACATTTTGCAATGGGTAATTGGACAGTGAATAAGTCAGTGACCATTCTAAATTCTTCCCAGAATATCAAGCAAACAAAGCATTAGCTAATTTTAAGTTTTAGCTTTTTATTTTTTTATTGCGTCCTTCAACACTAATTGAGCTTTGGCATTCTGTTTTCTTTTATCCCAAACTGATTAGGGAGAAGTTAATTCTAATTTCAAGACTCTTCATTAATCATACATACCACCAGACACGTGCAATTGTTGAATACAAAAATTTTAAACTATCGAGTTCAGATTATTTATAAACAGCTACAATTGGCTTGATCCTCTCTGGTTTTGAAATAACAGGATATGGTCCTGCAAGAGAGAGACTAATACAGTTTCTTTTGTACACTTGAACCGCTTTTTGTAGGTTAGGGTCCCCTAGTTTTTGTCCTGAGCTAATCTTACACACGTTTTCTCCTTGTATATTATTTAAGAATGGTTTCTGTCATGTTAGGCTGTGCATCAATGCTGCTTTTGAACTCATGTACTTCTACATGGAATTGCAGATTACAATTTTTGCATTCAAATTTGCGCTAGTAGTTTATATTATAGTAAGATATGATTGCTCACAAGTTGTCTCTTCTCTATTGGTTTCCTGTAAGCAGTTATTAGCAAGCATCACTGGGACCCAGAAAATCTCGATTCCAATTACGATTGCAGTATCAGGGATTGCAAAAGTGTTCGTGGGTGAAGTTGTGGAAACAGGTAGATTAGTTTTCCTTTAGAAGCATCACATGCTTCCATTTAATATAATTAGAATTAGAAAAATGTGAAGGTATATAACATAGTGAACGCTCCTGCGCATATTATGTTTCTAAGGTAAAAATTTTAGTCTGTACTGTTTCCATTAATCAAAGATACTCTATCCTTGCAGCTAGAACAATTATGAAAGAGAGGAAGGAAACTGGACCAATTCGGCCCTGTCATCTGAGAGAAGCACATAGACGACTAAAGCTTGAAGGAAAAATCTTTAAGAGAACAACCTCGAGGCTCTTTCGGTAATGGACCAAATATGATTTTTGGGATCATATGAATGGCTGGCAACAGTTGCATGCAGGCAGGAAATGTATTTAATCCAAATGTCCAGCTCTTCCAATCAACAGGAATGAGTGAATCAATGTTGGTAGTAAAATGGGAAAGTTTCCCCATTACTACACAATAAAATGTGTAATAGACTTGAGCAACATTTTTTCTTTTTAGTTGTGTAAAATATCATTAGTTAATGCTTTTATCGTGTATTATAATCTACTACTTATGATAAGTTCTTACAAGCATATTGTGTTTTAGAATAGAAGATCATTGTGCAAGGGTTAAAAGGAATGTATCCCTATTTATGCGTAGTTCATAAAAGGGAGTAATTTGTCTGAATATTTGCTTCTAAAATAGTTAGATGGATACTAATCGGTTTATGAATTATAGATGAATTACTGGAAATGCCAAGTCCTGCGCTTCTAAATGCATTCAATTTGGTTACATATGCAAGTTGAATAATTGCACAAATTTTTTAACATTGTATGTTTGTGCTCATCACCATCTTCTTCTCAACTTACTCAATTCGTACATCGTCTTGCCCCAGCGTATGAGAAAATGAATATATTATTCGTATGAAATATGCTCTTATATAACAACATAAATAAACAATGGTTTATGTTATAAAGAGAACTCAACTAAAGGGGGAGAAGTTGATTTGAATCAACATTGTGGTTGGCGACGCACAAAAAACTCAGCATTTTAGTTTAGATAGTTGATTGTTTCTCTAATATCAATATACTTGCCACTTGTTTTATTTACTTATTTCTTATTTCGTTTTTTTATCACGTTTTCATGTTCATATTTCTATTAAGCAAAAAAGACGGTTTTTAAAAGCAATCAATTGTTCATCCTCAGACTTGCTATCTCCTTGGTCGCGATCTCACATCTCAAAGGTATTTGCATATCAACCAAGTCTTTATATCGATATTCTTGTATAATATAAGCTAAATTTTTACCAGAGTTGGACCAATCTACCTTTACATATCAACGTTATTATATTATGGAAAAAAATATACTGAATAACTAAAATAAAATTAAAATTTCATGTGCTTGAAAGTTGAAATGATGTACATCCTTTTCTTTTAGGCAAGGCAAATAAAATATTAATTAACATACTACACACATAAGGTATACTTTGGTTATGAAAGATGTTAGAATGTCCATCAAGATGAAAATATGCACAACCTTACAAAATGGCAAAACCATATCATGTGACAAGAAACATACTTCCACTTCATGTCACTATTGAGCTAAACACACAGAATACCACCCATACACCATGACCTCTAATGTGAACTCAACAATGTGATGGCCACAAGTACTGGTATGCTATATTAACAGCAGCCATACATATACTGCTATTAATGTTATTCAAGGACAACAAACATGTAACTCTCTGCGCACGCACACACAACAACTCTTCAGCTGCAGTTCCCCCTAAAAGACCACTCTTGTGCGCACACACAAGAACTCCCAACTAAGCTATTGCTATTGAAATGATGCTTACATGTAATATACACATTTTTGGTTTACATATAATTTAAAGAATTCAGTAATAGGTTTATTTCTTTCAATATTATTGCCTATGCTTTTCTAAACAAGGAACGATCAATCCATGTTCAAGTTCAGAATGTAAAAGGGTAAATGATTACATTATCCAGAAACAACATTTTGCATTGAAGAAAGATATGATATAATAAAAATATGCTATTGCATTAGCCTGTCCTTTCATAGAATAAACTTTACCAAACACAGACTCAGCTGGTAAGGTCTACACAAAAATAACTCAAACTAATTGCACGTCTACTAGAATAGAAATTATAGAATTATTATTGACCAGTGATTGACATTTTCACTATCACAGAACAGAGCTTTTTATTCTAATATCTTAATCAATAATAATAACCAAATAGGAACGAGTACCGAGTAACTAATTCTAGCGAGCATCCTTGGATAAGAAAAGGTTGTCCCCTTTGCGGGCGTTGCAAAGCTCATCAACAGAATCACCTCTCTCAAAAACAGCAGCTGCCCCCATTCCAGTACCTGCTCACAATTTACAATAAACAACATTAACTATATGGTGTTCAAGACCACACACACCCGTAAACATGCGCAGAGTGAGAAAGTGAGTGTACCAATGCACATAGATATTACTCCATATCGACAGTCCTTGCCACGTTTCTTCATTTCATGCAATAGAGTTGCTACACATCGAGCACCTACATGCCAAAAATAAAATAAATTGAAATGCATATGTATGTGGTACCAGTTTAGTTCAATTATGATTTCTCACATTTAATAGCTCCATGTTCCAAAGCACACTACATTTTTGTTTGAAAATACATAAATCTATTACGTTACTTTAGCTATAGTAGGGAGATCATATGTTTCCATTCAATCACTTCTATTTCCTTAAATTATTACTGGTATGTATGTGTATGTTAAGTGTCATGTGTGTGTGTGTGTGTGATCTATCTCCCGAACATATTGGTATCTTTCAAAACAAAAAGGATACTAGTATTTGATAAAGTTCAAAGCTTCATTATGCAGCAGTGGTACCGTTGCTTTTGGAATGTGAAAATAGAAGTTGACTTTTGGTATATACCTGTTGCTCCTAAAGGATGCCCAATTGCCATTGCACCTCCGTTAACATTTATTTTTTGTGAATCAAGTCCTAGCTTGTTACGGCAATATACAAACTGAGAAGCAAAAGCCTGAATATATGCAAATCATTGAAGTTAGTACATAAACAAACGGTGAGAAAAAAGGAAAATAAGATAAGAACATTAGTTAAATACCTCGTTTATTTCAAAAAGATCAATGTCATCAAGCTCTAGACCTGCAGCCTTCACCGCAACTGGAATTGCAGCAGCTGGGCCAACACCCATGATGGCAGGATCAACACCAACTGCGACGAAACTCCTACATTACAACCAACAAATAATGTTCGTCAGATTATAATTAAGAATTTTCCATACCAATTCTGCAATGAGATGATTTTTAAAATGGAATAAGATTCAACATTGAGAAAGGAATTTGTCCACACAATTTTCTGCAATGATACTACAATACACTGCAGTGTATTTTATGCAATGAGTATTCGAGCCCCTTTTTAAAATTGTGTGGACAAATTCCTGTTTTCTGCAGTGTATTGTAGTATCACTACAATCAATACAATGCAAGGGCAAAAGTATCAAATCCTGTGAGAAAGGGGTACTAAAATACACTGCAGAAAACAGGAATTTGTCCACACAATTTTATAATACATTTTGGATTGGGTTATATGTGCTTAATCGATCATGTCATGAAGATGAATACTTGCGTCAGAAGTTTCCAGAGAAGTAAGAAATAAAATCGGTACTTAGCTGGTTAAACTTAACAATCACTTGTATAGATTCAACATAAGAAGGAAAAAGATATAGGAAAGTTAATTTGGTGAAGTACATATTCATGTTTTTTCTGCCAAAACAAGAGAAAGTACAATATTCTGACAAATTACTGCTGATTTGATACTTGTCCAAAAATTATCACACATTTCATGTTAAATACACATTCTAATTTTTTATATCATTATGTTAAAGAGCGGGGCAATCCACTGGGCCTTCCTTATTTATAGAACATACTGTGCCAATTTGAAATCAGTTTAGGGATTATAGCTTTCATGTTACCAATGAAGTACCTGAATACACCAAGAATGGGTAGCCCCTTTTGCATTGCAATACTTCTTTTCATCAGCAGAACAGCTCCAGCACCATCACTCACCTGGCTAGAATTACCTAAAACACATACATCAAATCAAATGATTAAATAATGTTATAATAATTAGAAAATTTTTGAGGAAATGAATCACATTTTTATGATCTTATACCAGCAGTGGTGGTTCCGTCTTTCTTGAACACAGCTTTAAGCTTTCCTAGGTCAGATAATGATGCGTTGGGTCGAATTCCATCATCAACGGAAATGGTGACAGATTTCTCCTCGCCAGTTTTTGGGTCAACAATCTATTGAAGAGAAGTCTAAATCAGAACCTAATACGTGAAAGGAAAATTCAATATACCCTTATAGTGGAAATTGGCAAATACCTTGGTGGAAACTGGAATGATTTCATCTTTAAATCTACCTGCCGCAGTAGCAGCAGCCGCTCGCCTGTGAGACTCAACCTATCAACAATGTTACAACAAGATTTAGTTATGGTTTGTTAAAGTTAAAATATAAATAAAAGAGAAAAGATAATGTTGCATTAGAAAAAATATTCAACTTACTGCAGCTTCATCTTGCTCTTTCCTTGAAACTCCAAAGCGATTGGCAACATTTTCAGAGGTAATCCCCATTGGAAGGAGGCAGTTTTGGGCTTGTTCAAACATTTTCACCTGTCACGACAAAGTAAGAAATATCACAACCTTGTAGCCCTCTAGAGGTATTATTTTACGAAACCAAAAGTGAAAAAACTAAATGAATTAATTAATCTGGCAAAGGAGATAAAGTTCGGAAAAACGGAAAATTACTCTAGGATTCACTGATCCATCCCATGCCATTGGATTAGTTGTCATGGATTCCAAACCAGCACCAATACCTAAACAAAAAATAGTTAAAGGTAAAACAATTACGAAAAGTTCTTGCAATCACAAGTACAAAACAATTTGATGCATCCTTTACCAATGTCATAAAATCCCGCCCTTATAGCAGCAGCTACATCAGCAACAGCTTGTAGCCCAGATGAACATTGTCTGTTAACTGTCCTAACCGGCACAGTCTCTGGATGAAAGAAAAAAAAGAAAAAAAATGTAAACAACTAACCAGAATCATCTATCAGATTCAGTTACACAAATTATCTAGACATACCAGGAAAACCAGCATAAAATGCAGCCATACGACATTCACTAGCTCTTTGAGATCCAGCTCCCAATACAGAACCGACAACAATATCTCCAACTTCACTTGGGTTCAAGTTGGTTTTCTCTATTACAGCCTACAATTAAAACCTCATCATCACGTTCATGTAAATGGATGCACATTGATAGAACAGAACGTGAACTAAAATAGTAAAGGAATTAGAAATTAGAAATAAAACCTTCAAAACAGGAGCTAGGATATCATCAGGGTGAGTGTCTTTGAAACCACCACGTTTAGCTTTACAAAGAGCAGTCCGATATGCACTGCAAGCACATAACAAGTAATTCAATAAGTACTTATATCATAAGATAAGTTCAAATAAACTTGTCCACAAATCTCCTATATCAATTATCAAACAAAACACATGTTTGATATGAAAAATTCAATTTGAGTAACAGCTGAACTCACGCTACAATCACTACATCGTCCCCAAATGCAGCTGTCCTGTGATAAGCGGCACTGTCTCCCGCCAAACATGCTGAAGCCTGTGAAATACAAATATAAGGCCACCACAACAAGTTTATCTCAAGGCATAAACATACACACATACATAAACAAATATTAACACTAATGCTTAATAATCAAAAAAGGAAATTATGTGTAACAAAAGGGTCAGACAGAATATTCCCTCTCCTGAAAATTCATATTCTAATAAATATTAAACTATATTCTACTTTGTATCAATTCATATACTTTTATCGAACCAACACAAATCAGCTCATGATTCTGCTCGAAAGTAGAAGCTCGTGATTCTCCTCGGTACCAATTCAAAAAGATAAGGATAAACAAATATGAATGCCTCAAAACTCAAATCATATATGTTTTCCTTTATTTTAATCAAACCAACACCAATCAAGTCACCATCTCATTCATCAGACAAAGAATAAACATGAGCTTCTATTTCCAATGATCGAGACGATATATTAAGTGATTTTAACTCATAAAGTGATTATCCACAATAGAATCAACATGAATATGACCATATACTTTTTGGTGATTGCATCAATATGAATATCCAAATAGATTCAAGATCAAAACTTTAACAAAATTCTAAGCTAAAAACCAATCAAGAAAACAAAAACACACATAAAATCCAAAAGGGTCATCAAATACCACAAAAGAAACAATTAAAAAGCGATAAAATCAAAGCAAAATTGAGAAATTCAAAGAGAAAAAGATGAAGAAAGAAACAAACATTGAGAGATGTGGAAGATGAATCATTGGATGAAAAAGAAGAAGGATTGAGATGTTGAAGCAAAACTTTTTGTCTGTTAATCGCTTTGTCCATGTTGAGAGTGAAAATCGAATCGAAATGAATTGTGAAGAAGAAAAGTTCAGAATGAGATTGTTTCTTACATTACTTGTATTTATTTATTTTCTACTATATTTATTGTTGCTGTTTCACGAAGTAATCGGAAAATTATTTAATTTTTATTTTGTTTTGGATAAAGGATATAAAAAGAATTTTTTTTATTTTTGTTTTTTGTTAAGAGGACAAAATAGGATATATATTCAAAACAATTAAATTCAATCCAATCCTTTAAAAAAATTAAATTCAACCCAAATGTGGATAAGAATGATTTAAAGTGTTAAAATATAGAGACGAGTGAAAAACTTTAAACAAGTGATTAGAAACTCTTTTTTGTAGGTGGAAGAAACTCGATTGAAAATACAAAATTTAAGTTGTGTGTTTAACAATTCTTGTATTGCAAATTAACGGTAGTGAATATTTTGTATTTGTGACATAGTAGTGAAAAACAACTTTAAAATTTATAGAGGAAATAATGATATTTTTGTGACAAAACAACTTTAAAATTTATAGAGGAAATAATGATATTTTTGTGACATAGTAGTGAAAAACAACTTTAAAATTTATAGAGGAAATAATGATTTTTTTTTTTTGTCAAGGGAAATAATGATATTTACTTAGGCAGAAATAGAAAATATGGTTTTTAAAATTTTTTAAAATGTGATTTAAAATTAAAACTAAATTAAACTAATTTAGTAAAATAACTTTACAATTATCTATACACCAACAACAACAACAAGACATGGCATATTCTTCCTTAAAAAAATGTCCCAAGTCTCCATTCAACTCGTACCGTATTTTCTTTCTCCCAGTTATTTTTTATTAAATTTATTAAATTGTGACAATTCCTCTCAAAAGAAAATTGTGACAATTATCGAATGATATATTTTATATTTAGGCAAAGGAGATAACATGGTATGGGTCAAAGTTGGAGAGTTACGTTTCACAATTGGGTTTATCGAAAAAAAGGATAAAAAAGACGTTTTATAATGGGAATGAGAATTATAATTTCGTCCTACTGTTAGAAGATATTTTCCTGGCTTTTTTTCTTCTTCAAAGAGTGCTAAAGAAAAGCAAAGAGAGATGTATTCTTACAAGAGATTGTGGAAAAAAGGAAGACAGGGGAAAAAAAACGGGAAACAGGTGGTGGTGGTGGTGACCCTGTTTATTCTGAAGTGCTAGTTAGAATGGATGGGAATGAGGGTTTGACTTCTTAATGGTCCATCATTCTTGTGGGGTTTTGTTGTTAGCGATTTACTTTTCCGATCTTATATATTTCCTCGCGCGCCCTATTTTTTTTCCACTTTTATCCCTAGTTTGAAATTCGTTTTTCGAAATAAATTGTTAATGTTTTTCAGATTTATCCGGATTTTAAATTCTGAAATGGTCTTTTTCCAAAACTTTTACAATTTTAAGCTTTGAAATTCGTAAAATAAATGCAAATAAACATATAAAACAGAAATAAAAAGACAAAAAGATAAAAACAACTCATTTTATTGATATTTGAATAATACATTACAATAATGTTG